>CEUM01133839.1_pt1 | contig 12506 bp, 9 predicted proteins | sample 356421 | NCBI WGS metagenome assembly CEUM01 (sample SAMEA2622716, study PRJEB7988) | marine metagenome | biome: marine biome (ENVO:00000447); feature: surface water layer (ENVO:00002042); material: "saline water (ENVO:00002010), including plankton (ENVO:xxxxxxxx)" | depth 5 m | reverse complement strand
GTTTCTTTGCGAAACCGCGAGCCGCTGTTTCCATGGTTGAGAGGCGACCGGGGTTGCCGAGCAACTCCATCGCCATATGGGCCAGGCTGTCCCCGGACATCCCTTTTTGCGGGAGAAGGACGGCTGCGCCGATGTCGACCATGGCTTTGGCGTTCATTGTTTGATGATCATGCGTTGCGTGGGGGAAAGGCACGAAAATGGCCGGTACCCCTGCTGCCGCTATTTCAAAAACCGTTGTTGCACCGGCCCGGCAAATAACCAGATCGGCTTTGGCGTATTCGTCCGCCATGTTGTCTATAAATCCGTGAACCTGCGCCGGGTCCGCTTTGGCGGTTTCATAGGAGGCGCGAACACGTTGAAAATCCTGTTTTCCTGCTTGATGGACCAACTCAATTCCGGCTTCCATGAGCAGAGGCAAACCGTCGATGATGGCGTCATTAATGGGACGTGCGCCCTGACTGCCGCCAAGGACCAGAATTCGCTTACCGGCGGCGCGGTCTTTTCGCTTGTCCCCAACAGCAATGATTGCGTCGCGAACCGGATTGCCGACCAAGCGGGTCTTTCCGGCTGGGAAAACACCCTTGGCGTCCGGGAAGCTGAGGAACACACGGCGAACCACTTTGCCGAGTACCTTGTTGGTGACGCCCGGAACAGAGTTCTGTTCGTGAACAGCGGTCGGGATGGCTTGCAGGGCTGCCGCGAACACCGGACAGAAACCGGCATAGCCGCCGAAGCCGATAACGGCTTCCGGCTTGAAATCGCGAACCGCTTTCATTGCCTTGGGCAGACCGGTTGCGAGCCAGCCGAGGCCGGAGAGCAGGCCGGAAATGCCGCGACCGACAATACCTTTGGCCGGAAGTTCCTGAAATTCGATACCGTGCGCACGGGCGAGGTCGCCTTCGGGACCGGAGCCGCCCATGAACAGGATTGCCGCATCCGGGTTCCGCCGGCGCAGCTCGTCTGCCAGGGCCAGAGCCGGGAAGATGTGGCCGCCAGTTCCGCCGGTGGTGATGATGACGCGATTCATGCTCATTGTTTTGCCGTCCTTGACAAGTTGAGCAGAATGCCTGCGCAGATGAGTGAAACGGTCAGACTGGAGCCGCCGTAGCTGATGAACGGCATGGCAACGCCCTTGGGCGGAACGGTTCCGAGCACCACGGCCAGATTGAGGATCATACCCAGAGCGATGATGCAGGTGACGCCGAAGCCGGTGAATCTATCCTGCAGGTCTTCCTGTTGGAACGTGACGCGGAATGCGCGCCACAGGAAGAAGCCGATGGCAATGAAGAACAGGGACATGCCGACGAAGCCCAATTCCTCGCCGACCACGGCCATGATGAAGTCGTTGTGCGCTTCGGGAAGGAAGAACAGCTTTTGTTTTCCTGCGCCGATGCCGGTGCCGAAGATACGGCCCGATCCAAAGGCGTACAAGGACTGGACCAACTGGTAGCCCTCGTTTTGCGCCGAAGCAAAGGGATCAAGGAAGGCGGTCCAACGCTTGAGGCGGTAGGGGGATGACGAAATAAGCAGCCATCCTGCACCACCGGCAAAGATCATGGAGAGCAGCAGGTAGCTGAGGCGGGTGCCGCCGACCAGACACATGAAGAACAGCAAACCGGACAGCACCACTGCGCCGCCAAAGTCCGGCTGGAGCAGGAGCAGACCGCACAAAAATCCGGTGACGATGAACGGCGGCAGGAAGCCCACCGAGAAAGTCTGGACCATGTCCTGCTTTCTGGCAAAGAAGTACGCGAGATACAGCACCAGTGCGACCTTGGCGTATTCCAGAGGCTGGAGGTTGACCGGCCCGAGATTGATCCAGCGGCTGGCTCCGTTGACATTGACGCCCAGAGGCGAGAGGCACAGGCCAAGCAGCACGATGGCCCCGGCTACCCAGAGATAGGTCAGCCCGTAGAGGATCTTTCGCGGCAGTTGCATGCAGATGAGCATGGCGGCAATGCCGACGCAGCTGAACATCACCTGGCGTTTGAAAAAGAAATATTTGTCGTCATACACGCGCTCGGCCATGATGCCGCTGGAAGACAGCACCATGATCAATCCGAAACCGCAAAGCAGCAGGGTGATCATCAGCAGCCAGGGATCAATCTTGCCCATTGGGGCAGTATGCTTTTTGGCATTCAACTGACTGCTCATGTCAGCTCCTTCACGGCGCGTTTGAAGTCGTCACCGCGATGACCATAGCTGTTGTACTGGTCAAAGCTGGCCGTGGCCGGGGAGAGCAGAATCACATCGCCTTTGCGGGCATCGGAAGTCAGCCGTTGTACGGCCTGACCGAGGGTTTCGTCCCAGGTGACCGGGAAGGACTTGGACAGAACCGGCTCGAATATGTCGCGGCTGCCACCGAACAGTCCGATGTGGATCACGCGGTCTTTGACTGCCTTGGCAAAGCCTTCCACATCGCCGCCTTTCCAGACGCCGCCCATGAGCAGCCTGATGGGACGATCAAAGGCGTTGACCGCGGCCATGACGGCATCAAGTGTCGTGGCCTTGGAATCATCCACGTACAGCACCCCGTCGATTTCCTCCACCGGCTCGATGCGGTGGGACAGGGGCTTGAAATTCCTGATGGCTTCGGCTGCCTGCTCTTCGGTGATGCCGAAACGTTTCACTGCCTGCCAGGCGGCTTCCACGTTGGAGCGGTTGTGCTCGCCCGGGAGATAGGGGGCTTCGAAACGGTCGGTGGGACCGAACCATTCGACATGGGCGTTGGTGAATCCGCGTCCATCATAGTTCTCATCCAGAACGGGCTTGACCGACTCGTGAATCAGCGCAGTGCCTTCACCAGTCATCTGGCTGAAGAGCATCAGCTTTGCCTCAAGGTACTCTTCCATGGATTCATGGTAGTCCAGATGATTGGCTGCAAAGTTCAGGAGGACGCCAACGTGCGGCTGGAACTGGCGGCAGTTCTGCAACTGGAAGCTGGAGACCTCCAGCACGATGACTTCTGCCGGTTCCATGTCCAGCAGGTACTCGCACAGGGGTGTGCCGATGTTGCCGCCGGTGAAAACCTTGCGACCTGCGTGCTCGAATATTTCGCTGACCAGTGTGGTGGTCGTCGTTTTCCCATTGGTGCCGGTGATGGCGAGGATCGGCGCTTCGATAAACCATGATGCGAATTCCAACTCGGCCACGATATTGACGGCAGGCACGTCTTCCAGCGCATGGGCCATCTTTTTAACGGGTACGCCCGGTGACAGCACGACGATGTCGGCATCGGAGAAATGCGACTTCTCGTGTTCACCCGTGATCAGCTCCGCCTTGCCCTTGAGATCGCCCAGGACGGTATCGGATACATTTTCATTGCGATCCACCACGCGCACGTGCGCGCCCAGCACATCAAGAAGACGGGCGGCGGCCAGGCCGGATTTGCCTGCTCCTACGACCACTCCCTGCTTGCCGGAGAGGATGGACTCATCAATGAATTTGCGGACGATACGATTCACGGGACTACCTCAGTTTCAGTGTGGACAGGGCCATCAGGGCCATGAGTATGGACAGAATCCAGAACCGGACGATGATCTTGGATTCCGGGATGCCTTTGAGTTCAAAGTGGTGATGGAGCGGGGCCATCATGAAGATGCGTTTGCCGCCGGTGAGCTTGAAATACCCCACCTGCAGGATGACCGAGAGGGTCTCGAAGACGAAGACACCGCCCACGATGGCCAGCAGGAGTTCCTGTTTGGCAAGGACTGCCACGAAGCCGAGCGCGCCGCCCAGGGACAGCGATCCGACATCGCCCATGAAGACCTGTGCCGGGTGAGCGTTGAACCAGAGAAAACCGAGTCCGGCGCCGACCATTGCCCCGCAGAATACGGTGACTTCACCAATGCCCTGGATGTTCTGGATGGCGAGATATTCCGCCATCTGCGCATGCCCCGACACGTAGATGAAGATGGCGAAGCAGGCCATGGCTACGATCATGGGACCGATGGCGAGTCCGTCCAGTCCGTCTGTCAGGTTCACGGCGTTGCTCGCGCCCACCATCACGATCATGGCGAAGGGCAGGTAGAACCAGCCGAGGTCGGGATTGAAGTTCTTGAAGAACGGCACGGAAAGCTCTGTCGAGTAGGCCGGTTGCTGGATGAGCAAATACAGTGCGGCACCGGCCACCAAACATTGCCAGAAGAACTTGGACTTGGCGGAAAGCCCTTCATTCTGTCGCCTGATGACTTTGGTGTAGTCGTCGGCAAATCCAACGGCACCGAACCCGACGAAGACCAGCATGGTCAGCCAGACATAAATATTGGTCAGGTCGCCCCAGAGCAGAGTGGATACGACAACAGATATGATGATCATGATGCCGCCCATGGTGGGGGTGCCCTGCTTGGCCTGATGCTTGGGGCCATCTTCCTGAATGTACTGGCCGCACTTGATGCGTTGGAGCCAGCGGATCATGGCCGGTCCGAACAGGATCGAAATGATCAGCGCGGTGAGCAGTGCCCAGACTGAGCGGAACGTGATGTACCGAAAAACGTTGAGTACGCCGACTTCAGAGGCGAGCGGTGCGAGTATGTTGTAAATCATTACTTCTTCTCCTCGGTTCCCGCTTTGCAGCCGAGCTCCCTGCTCAGGAGGTTGGCGTATGTTTCCATGGAAAGTGAGCGCGAACCCTTGACCAGTGCTACCGCGCCGGTCAGCCCCAGGGCCTGCCACTTCTTGATGAACGTTTCCGTATCCTTCAGTTCGGTGATGACACCGCCGTACCCGGCTGCCACATCATCGAGGTGGTCGCCTTTGTAGAAAAGTGCTTTGGGAGCGATCTCCGCAGCCAGTTTGCCAAGCTTCACATGCTGCTCAACGGCTTCTTCGCCCAGTTCGCGCATGTCGCCCAGTACCAGAACGAGCGGGCGTTCTCCTGCCATATTGGCAGCCGCCTTGATGGATCGTTCCATGGAAAGCGGGTTGGCGTTGTATGTGTCGTCGATGACCATGAAATTGCCACCGGACTTGCAGCAGAATCGCTGACTGTCTGGCTCGATGGCCTGGACGCCATTGATCACATCGTCGCGGCTCAGTCCGAGCTGGTGCGCGGTGGCAGCAACACAGGCCAGGTTCTCAGCGTAGTGCTCGCCGCAGAAAGGAGCGGCCATCTCGCTGTCGCCTTCCGGGGTCTTGAGCCGGAAACGTCCCCATCCTTCAGACTCAGCGCCGAGATAGGATGCGGCGAAATCGGCGTCTTCAAAGTTCTGTGTCGAGAATCCTACGGGCGCATTGTTTATTTCCCGGGCAGCATCCCACAGCATGGGATAATCCATGGACACGACTGCTGAACCGGCCTGGCGCACATAGCGGAGCAGGGCGGTCTTAGCCTGCGCGACACCGGCCATGTCGCCCAGTCCTTCCAGGTGGCCGTGACCGATGTTGGTGATCACTGCTACATCCGGGCTGGCGATGGGGGCCAGCTCTTCCATGTCGCCACGGACTGAAATTCCCAGCTCCATGATCCACCAGTCCTGGTTGCAGGTGCCTTTGAGCATGGACATGGGCAGGCCGATCTGGTTGTTGAAGTTGCGATAGTTTTTGGCTGCGGTGTGTTTTTGCGACACCACGGCAAAGAGCATTTCCTTGACCGTGGTCTTTCCGGCAGTCCCGGTGACAGCCACCAGTCGCGCTCCGCACATGTCGCGCCAGCAGGCGGCAATGCGTCCAAGCGCCTCGGTGGTGTCGCGGACCATGATGACCGGCACGTCGACATCGACCACTCGCGATGCCACAACGGCTGCGGCCCCTTGGCGCTCCGCCTGGTGGGCGAACTCGTGCCCGTCGAAATTCGCGCCGTCGATGCAGAAAAAGAGGTCGCCCTCATACACGGTGCGACTATCTGTCTGCACCGAGTTGATGGTGACTTTTTCGTGCCCCTCTTCGGACATGCCGCTCAGGCAGCGTTCCACATCGGCCAATGTTAAATTCACGAATAAACTTCCTTGATGACTTCGGCGGTCACGTCCTTGTCGAGGAACGGAATCTTGCCGGTCTTTATTGTTTGTCTGGGTTCATGGCCCCGTCCGGCGATCAGCAGCACATCGCCTGTACGCATTTCACGCACGGCCATTTCGATGGCGGTCCGGCGGTCGGGGTGTTCTATGATTTTGTCAACGCCTTTGAGTCCCGGGCGGATATCGTCCATGATCCGTTCCGGATCTTCGGACCGGGGATTGTCGGAGGTCATGACCGCCACATCTGCGTAGCGGGCCACGGCCTCGCCCATGAGGGGGCGTTTAGTGCGGTCGCGGTCGCCACCGCAGCCGAACAGGGTGATCAACCGCTTGAAGTCGAGGGCCTTGAGCGTCTGCTGTACACTTTCAAGGGCATCGGATGTGTGAGCGAAATCAACGAAGATATCAAGCCCTTTGTCGTTCACCACGCGCTCCAGTCGTCCGGGGACGCCGGGGAACTCGCTTAAGGCGCGCATGTGCTTGCAGTTGAGGCCCAGTTGGAAACAGACAGCCTGAGCAGCCATGATATTCATGGCGTTGAATTCACCAATGAGCGGCGAGTGGATAGTCCAGCTCTTGCCTTTGTAGGTGCTCTCCAGCTCGATGCCTTTGCCGTCCATGGATACGATGCGGCCCTGTACCATTTCACGGTTGCCGACTTCCTGTCGGACAATGGCGGTATCGCCGATGCCATATCCGATGGAGTCGGGGCATTCCTTGAGCAATTGGCGGCCATGGGGGTCATTATAGTTGATGACGTTGGCCTTGTTTTCCAGCGGGTAATCCTTGAAAAGTTTTGCCTTGGCTTCGAAGTAGGTTTCCATTTCGCCGTGATAATCGAGATGGTCCTGGGTGAGATTGGTAAAAATGCCAGCCGCGAAATCCAGACCTGCCACGCGATATTGTTCGAGGGCGTGCGAAGAAACTTCCATCAGGACGATATCCACATCCGCTTTCTTCATGTTGTAGATCAGCTCGTGGATCATCCAGCAGTCGGGCGTGGTCAGGGTCGCTTCGATCTCGAAGCCGGGCCAGCGGTAACTCACCGTGCCGAGGACACCGACCTTGAGGCCGCTGGCGGCCAGCAGGTGTTCAATGATGTAGGTCGTGGTGGTCTTGCCGTTGGTGCCGGTAATGCCGACCAGTTTCACTTCACGATCAGGAAGGTGGAAATGGGCGCGGGCCAGTTCGCCGAGGGCGATGGCGGGGTTCTCATGGTAGACCACCTGGGCGCGATCTTCGACAACAGGTGCGACTTCGTCACGAGCAGTCTCCGGTGCGACGATGAATTGCGCTCCGTTGTCCAGTGCGGCAGGGATATAATCGATACCACGCACGGCGGTTCCCGGCATGGCCACGAAGCATTCCCCTTCCTGCACCTTGCGAGAGTCCGTACGGACCATAAGTCCTTTGCCGGCTTTGTTGAGCAATTCCTTGAAATCCATTACGCCCACCTTTTTCTGACTAGGAGAGCCAGAGAACAAAAACATCATCCGTTCCCTCCTTATTTGCGTCATCCGGCCATGGTTGCCCTGCAGCGGGTTCCTGCCGTTTGACTGTCATGCCCTGGCCCTTGATGACCGGGACTATCCCTTTTTTGACGAGCAACTCCAGCGCCCGGCGTACGGGAAGCTGTCTGAAATCCGGAACACGATCCGTCATTGGTTGCTGTCTCGGAGCATCCATGGATTGTTCCAGAGGGTGCTCGACAAGGGATTCTACGGAAATATTCTCTGCCACTGCCGTATCAAGGGTCTCTGAGAGCTTGCCGTGATAGGCCAGTGTGCGCACGGTCACTTCCCGGCAGACGGGAGCGGCAACCATGGAGCCGTAGTTGGATTTCTGCGGCTCATCGACCATGGTGATCACCAGGAGTTCCGGGTCCAGAGCAGGGACCAATGCGACGAATGAAGAAAGATATTGATCGCCGTAACCACCCTTGGCCGCCTTTTGAGCGGTGCCGGTTTTACCGGCCATGGTGATACCTGCGATGCGTGCTCTGCGGCCGGTGCCGTCCTCGTGAACAACGTCTTTCATCATGGAAAGAACCGTGTCAGCGGTCTGTTGGCTGAAAATCTGCTCTGCGTTGTTCCTGCGAGCTTTTTCCGGCGATTTGATCAACCGGAGGTCTTTGGTGACGCCGCCATTGGCCAGAGTGAGAAAGCCCTTTGCCATCTGGATGGCCGTGGTGCCGATGCCCTGACCAAAGCTGATGGCGGCCAGATCGACGCTGGTCCACTTGTCCGGCGGCATCATGATGCCGCGGGTTTCGCCCTGAAGCCCGATGTTGGTCTTTTCACCGAATCCGAGGCGGGAAAGGTAGGAATGGTAGACGCCAGCGCCGAGATCCAAACCGATCTTCGCGGTACCGATGTTGGAGGAGTAGCGCATGACCTTATGGGCCGGGAGCCATTTTTCCGGGTGGGTGTCGCGGATGGTCTTGCCTCCGACCCGCCAGCGACCATTCTCGCAGTTGATGAGCGTATCCGGTTCGATAACGCCTTCTTCGAGTGCAGCGGCAAAAAGAAACGGCTTCATGGTGGAGCCGGGTTCGTACACATCGGTGATGGCGCGCAGGCGGCGCTGTGACGCTGTGGATTTGGAGACCGCGTTCGGATTGAAGAACGGGTAGTTGGCCATGGCAAGGATGTCGCCGGAATCCACATCCACCACCATGACGATGCCGGCCCTGGCCTGATACTTCTCAATGGAGGTTGCCAGCGCCTGTTCAGCGGCATGTTGGATGTGTGTGTCGATGGTCAATCGAATATCGAGACCGTTGATGTCCATCTCGCGGCCCTGGGCGTCGAGGTACATCCGACCGCCCTTGGCGTCGCGCTGGACCACATATTCGGCTTTGCCGGGCTTCATGCGCTCGTTGTAGATTCGCTCGATACCTTCCAGGCCCTGACCGTCGATATTGACGAAGCCGAGAAGCTGACCGGACAGGTGCCCATTGGGGTAGATGCGGGAATATTCACTGAGGAGGCTGATGCCTTTGAGATCGGCGCGTTCGATGGCCGCAGTTTCCCTGTCGGTCACCTGTCGTTTTATCCAGACGAATTTCTTCTTGGATTTGAGTTTGCGGTAGACTGTGCGGCGTGAAATTTTCAGATCGCGAGACAGGGTGTCGGCGGCAACATCGATATTTTCTATCTGGAAAGGACGCGCATAGACGGATTTTGCCTCCACACTGGTGGCGAGCATCGCTCCGTTGCGATCGAAAATACGGCCCCGCTCGCCGAATTCATATTCAGCGGCATGGCTTTGTTTCGATGCTTTGCTCAGAAGGGCGCTGCCATCGTGCAGTTGCACCCATCCTGTCCTGGCCCAAAGACCCACAAGCGCAACAGCGAAGAGGACCATTACCAGTCCAATCTTCACTTTGCTGAGATCTTTGCGCCCTTGGCTGCCTTTAGCCATTTGATTCCCTGTGTCCCACTAGAGCGCTCAAGACGGTTATACGATCGCCGAATGTCTTACCGCTTCATCGTCCCTGAGTGGCATAGCCTTTCAAGCATGCCGATCAGGGGCTCTGTCGCACCTCGCGTCCGGTCTGTCGTCAACGGTCTTTCGAACATCATGTTCGCGCGCCTGTTATCTCGAATCCGCAATGCGGCGAATCTGTCCCGGAGCGGCAACGGCCAAACCGTGTTGGCCGGCCAGTCGTTTGAGCTGGTAGGGTGAAGTCAGGTTGTTTCTCTCAACCGTCAGTTTCACCGCCAGATCCTTTTTCCGGTCCAGTTCTTTTTCCATCTTGCGCAGGTCGTAAGCCACGTCCATACGCTCGATGTTTAGCCATACTGCTCCCAAACCCAAAGTCAGAGCCGCACCCAGAAGGGTGAGGATCATCCATAAAAGGGTTCTGTCGACTTGGCTCATACTTCCTCTCCATCGGCTGTGAGTCGTTCGGCCACACGCAGTTTCGCGCTTCGGCTTCTGGAATTCACTTTCAACTCTTCTTCGGTGGGAAGTTGCGGTTTTTTCGTCAGTACTTTCAGTTCGGGAACACCGCCGCAGGTGCAGTGGATTTGATGCGGGGGGCATTTGCACCCTTTAGCGGCATCCCTGAACGAATGTTTCACAGCCCTGTCCTCCAGGGAGTGGAACGAAATAATGGCAACTCGTCCGCCGGGCTTCAGTCGTCCGACTATGGTTTTAAGGTAGTACTCGAGTTCCTCTGTTTCCCTGTTGACCGCTATGCGCAGTCCCTGAAATGTTCGGGTGGCAGGATGGTTCCGGGCCGTATGCCGCATCTTGGGCGGATAGGCGAGCCGGACTATTTCTGCCAATTGGAGCGTCCTCGTAATCGCTCCTTTATCCCGAGCCTTCAGTATTGCAGACGCTATCTTTCCGGCCAGGGGATCTTCCCCGTAGACCCGGATGATCCGCGCCAGATCACCGTGTTTAAGCGTTCTCACCAGATCAGCGGCCGAAGGGTCGCCGGAATCCGGGTTCATCCGCATGTCGAGGGGGCCGTCGTGTATGAAGCTGAATCCTCTATCGGCTTCATCGAGCTGCATGGACGATACGCCGAGGTCCAGAACCGCGCCGTCAATCTCGTCCCATCCGAGTTCGTCCAGGGCTTCCTCGAAGCGGGAAAAGGGCAGGTGGAACAGGTTGACGCGTTCGGCGAATTCCTCAAGCCGCCGCCGCGCATGTCCCAGCGCCGTTGTATCCCTATCGAGCCCCAGCAGCTCTGCCTGACCTTCTGCAGCCTGCATAATGGCCTGGCTGTGCCCGCCCATGCCCAGAGTGCCGTCCATGTAACGACCGCCTGGTTTGGGGCGAAGCCACTCAACCACCTCATGTAAAAGAACTGTTGTGTGAATGGACGCCGGGTCCACGTTGTACTTAGGCATTAGAACGGCATGCTGACGTTGTTTTCCGCCAGCTCGTCGGACACGTCGTAATCCTCGTCGAGCAGGCGTTCATAACTGTCGGCAGGCCATATCTCAAAGCGTCGCCCTGCTCCCAGCACCACAACATCCTTCTCCAGCTTGCCGGACTTGCGCAGGTGCGCGGGAATGGCTATGCGTCCCTGCTTGCCCACAGGCGTTTCCGTGTAACCGGAGTACAAAATACGGATGGTGTTCTGGAGCGCACGGCTAGGCGTTTTCACCTTTTCCAGTTCACTTTCGAGGAGTGTCCATTGATCCGGGGTAATGCCGATGACATGTTTGTCGTAGATGGTCAGCACGATGGTCGCATCCGGTACTTCCGACCGGATAAGATCCCGGAACTCGGGCGGCAAAACCAGCCGTCCCTTGTCGTCCAGGCTTCTATGTGCGTGACCTCTGAATTTCATTCTGCCCCCGGAGTGAAGACTCACTCCACTGTTCTTCCACTTTGTGTCCCAAAATTGGGAATGTGATCCACTCCTTTACACCGGTGCTTGAAAATCAAGAGAAAGTCAACCGCTAATTATGAAATGAGAGGGTAAAAAAAAGCGGGTATTATTGCTTTTTTGCGCGCAGCAGCCTAAACTTCGCTCAAAGTAACGAATGTACGATTTCGGAAAACCATGATAAATCAGTTGGTAAAGCCGAAGCATGTTGGGCGGAAGCCCTGAGAATAGCCTTTCAGATCAGAAAACGTGATAATTCCCGAAGGGGGGAAGCATGGACAGACATATCAAGATTATCGCAACACTCGGGCCTGGTACTGATTCCTATGAAGCGGTCAAGGAACTGGTAGAATCCGGGGCGAAAATCTTTCGCCTGAACTTTTCCCATGGTGGAAGAGAATTTTTCGAAAAGATGGTTGTCATCATCCGGCGACTGGAAAAAGAGACCGGCCTGACCCTGACCATCCTGCAGGACCTCTCCGGTCCCAAAATCAGAACCTGCGATGTCGGACTCGGCGCCATTGAAGTCTCCAAGGGGACCGAAGTGCTGCTGGGTGTTCCCGACAAGGCCGAAGGTGTGGAAGAACCGTTCATCTGCCTGGATATTCCTGAACTGTTCGAAGGCGTTAAAGTGGGCGACCCGGTTGCCTTGTCCGATGGAATGATCCGTTTTCGTGTCAAGAAGATCGAGGATGAGTTCCTTATCAGACTGGAGGCGATCAACTCCGGCATGTGTCCGCCCCGAAAGGGTATTACCTTCCCGGGCACCAAGACTCCGCTCGCACCGCTGACCGAAAAGGACAAGGCGGATCTGGCCATCGGCATGGAGATCGGCGTGGATGTCGTTGCCATGAGTTTCGTGCAGAAGCCCGAAGATATCTGCAACCTTCGCGCGGAGATGATTCAGTACGGACGGCGGATTCCGATCATTGCCAAGCTGGAACGAATTGCCGCTCTCGAAAGCCTCGATGCAATCATTGCCGAAGCCGATGGAATCATGGTGGCTCGCGGTGATCTGGGGTTGGAACTGGACCTGGCCGAACTGCCCGTTGCCCAGAAGCGCATCATCAAGGCGTGCAACGCTGCCGGAAAGCCGGTCATCGTGGCAACCCAGATGCTGCTCTCCATGGTCAATTCGCCCATGGCCACCCGTGCGGAAACCACGGACGTTGCCAACGCCATCCTGGATGGTGCCGACTGTG
>CEUM01067985.1_pt1 | contig 12522 bp, 14 predicted proteins | sample 356421 | NCBI WGS metagenome assembly CEUM01 (sample SAMEA2622716, study PRJEB7988) | marine metagenome | biome: marine biome (ENVO:00000447); feature: surface water layer (ENVO:00002042); material: "saline water (ENVO:00002010), including plankton (ENVO:xxxxxxxx)" | depth 5 m | reverse complement strand
CTTTGCTGGCTGGGCTAACATTTGCACCAGTTCCTCTTTGGCGTTTAGGCGGATATGCTGGAATACCAGCAAAGCTAGGCATTTCTGCACCGCCAGCACGTTTAAGCATCTGCCGTTCTGCCTCGTTAATATACGCCAGCATATGCGGTTCGCCAGCAATCGTAGCAGTTCGTGGAGCGTTATTATTCATTGGCTTGTTAGGCATTACATTATCCTCGAATAATCGTAGAGCTATCTAATGGTGCAAATAATTGCGCCATTTCATATCGGTTTTTATTTCGTGCCTCGAGTTGCGCTTGCGTGGCTAAACCTTCTGTGGCGTTTGCAAAAATATTTGCGATTGGGTTGTATTCTGGCACAGCGGTATTGGCCATTATTGAGTTTGCAGCCGTTGACGCAATAAGCGACGGATCTGCTAAACTTGCATTTTGGGTTAATAAATTGCTTTTAAGATTTGCTAGATTTGACCGCGTGGTATCAGCCATTGATTGAGCTTTCATTGCGGCTTGAGTTTCTGCATCAGATAGTTTTTTCTTTAACCTATTTCCGCGTTCTATTGCTTCGCTGCCAACCAATTGCCCACTTCGCGCAAGCGCAATAGTTAAGTCTTTCATTGCTTGTTTGTACTGATCTTCAATTTGAGGTTGAGCATATGCCATGTAATCGGCTGCACGTTGGGCGTAAAAATCATCGTCATATCCAGCAAAAGCTTTATCAATCGCAAGTTTACCTTCGGTAATACGTGCCTGTCTTGCTTCTTCTTCCGCTTTTTGACGCTCATATTCTTCTCTGAGAAAATCGTCTCCGCCTCCGCCGCCTAAACACATTTAAATCACCATACCCTTTCCGCGCCATTTTACATTTGTGTCCGACAATCGAACGTAACTAAAAACTTTAAAATCTTCGCCGTTTTTGCCGTATTTTTTTAGCGTACATTCTTCTTTGAGCCCTAAAAATTTTAACCACCTATGCACCTCGTCATAACCCTCAATACTGTACGCTTCGACCCTATGCGCTCTTGCTCTATCTAATGCTGGTATTATAGCGCGAATTATCTGTTTTGTCAGGAAAAGCCCGATAGTTTTAAACTTGTCAGTCGCAAACATCCCAAGTGTCCACACGCCAGGACGCACGGGTATGTAACTTATAATTGCTATTGGATTATTTGGCTCTTTCTCAACGCAATAAACTGTCTCAAATTCTGCTAAATTATTTGCAATATTATAAGCTAAATCCTTTTTATCTTCTGTGTATCGTAATGCAGATATTTCTTCAAAATCACGATGACGCATGTTTGAAGCAACATGAAAAACATCTTCCGGTTCAGCATGACGTATTATCATCCGCTTTCCCCACTTGTATAATGTATTGCAATATTTCCAAGCTTTGCTCGGCCAGGTTGTGCACAAGTTAATCTTGGCGCTATATGTGTTGAGTATCCGTTTATAGCTGCCCTACCTAATCCGAATGTTGTTTTGTTGACTGTTGCAACTTCTTCTAATGCAGTAATATCTTGCGGATCTGTTGCTATAGAAACTGTCCAAACATTTTCACAAGTAACATCAATACTGTTGTAATCTTTAAATGTTGCCGGACTACCGCTATCGAGAAATGGCATCTGTACAACAACTTCAGAACTGTCAAAAATATTGCCGTCCTCACCACCTAATGAAAATAATTTATTACCACTTCTGCATAGAGTTTGTCGGCCGTCATACGCCCATCGATCAACAACAAATCCAGGTTCATAAACAGACCATGCCGATACCTTTGACGACGGAAAATAACTAAATACAAACATAGTTGAGCCAATTGCTAAGATGTATCGACCGTCACGTTGCTCGAGCGTTGCCTTTGCTTTTTCAGCTAGTGCGCGATTATCTTGTATTTGTTTTACAATTAATTCATCTATGGGATTGCCAATGTCGCCTACAAAAGCAGCATTTGACGAGTCTCGAGAACGCAAACTACGCAACCCAGACAAAGATAAATAAAAGACATCATTTTCACCAAATTCTACCACGCTATCTGGCGCTATTGTGCCAGTGTTTTGTAAAACTTGGATTTGCTGGTTAAGGGCTGGGTCTGGGTCAACAAACCATATTTGTATAGCTTCTTGAGCTAATACGGCTAAGTTGTCGAAATATGTAGCAATTGCTTTTAAATCTTCTGATCCTCTAGAATGATTTGCAAGATTAATAAACCCTGCACTTAGCGTTGTATCATTCCATTCAGTAGGGTCGTCAATTGCAGAAAAATGCAGCAAGCTATCAGATAGTGCGTACATTTTTGTTTTCACTGGCATAGCAAATTTGCCAGGACTAAAAGCATTTATTGTTGCGGCATCTGCACCACCATCTAAAAAATTTTGAGTTGTGGGATCAAATGCAGTAGTAACATTACCAGTCGTCGTAACGGCAACAGTTTTGTTGTTATGTGCCGACGTGCTTTCTTTTGCAATTATATTTACAAAAGCATTAATAGCTGTAGCTTCATATTCTGGCGCAGAGGCAAAACTATTTATTTCAGCTGCAACCTTAATTGCTGTTGCACTATGAGAGGTTTCGTATTTTACTTGTGAACCAATGATATTTATTCCGTCAACAGTAATTGCTGTTATGGCGTTATCAACACCACCAGACATATGTTGAATGTTACCAACTGTAAAAGCGCCTGTTACCTCAAGTGTGATTTGAAAGTTATTGAAAGATATGCCAACATCGGGCGCTGTTATTGTTACAACGTCATTTGTTGCACTAGCTGTAAAGTTACTTGATCCTGTTGTAATCGCAGCTGCAATATTAGATGCAGTTAAAGAATTTGATCCATTGTGATTAACTGAGGCATCAATAATATCCACATTATTTATACGTAAAAAGCGTAATTCATCACCTGGATTTGACGTACCACCCGTTATCTGTATCGATGCAGTAGCCGCTGTTCCGCCAACACTTCCAGCTGTAATCTGAAACGTTGCTCTTGATCGACCATCAAACCAATCAGTTATTCTAGTTCCGTCGTAGTAGTGAAATATCCTTCCATCTGCAAATTGCGCGGCGACATAAAGCTTGCCATTGTAAAACTCAACACAATGAACGTTTGTCAAAGCTTCACCACTTGGATGCTGCAATTGTACGTAACTTAGATTTGTTGGGGTGTTAGAGGGAAACGTAACAGCCGAGGGCGCAGCTGATCCGAACGTATAAATTTGTCCGGCAGCTGCGGCCAATCCTATAGTGTTAGACGGTAAATCGACTATTTCTACAAAAGCGGGTCTTTTTTCTATTTCACCGCCGCGAGTAATATGTGCATTTTTTAGCTCAATCAACGTACCAGGGGGCGCTGTCACGTTCATACGTCTGCGGTCTAACCCACCTCTAAAATCCTCGACCAAAACGTAAGGCATTAGCTACCCCCTGTTGTCGCAATCAAAGGTGGGCCTTTTGGTTGATAGATCCCTTCTGGTTCGCCGCCACCAATCACAAAGGTTTCGGTCTTACTCATTCGCGCTTTAAGTCTAGCGTAATGCGCTTGTGCAGCTGCCAGTTTATTTTGTGCATCTGCCTGTTTTTGCCGCGCTAAAATTTCTGCCGCTGAGTATAAAATTATTAGTTGATCGTCTAAATCAGCTGTATCTGCTTCTGCAACAAGTGGTTTAAGGTTGCGAATACCGTATATTCTTACGCTATCTGTGCCAGTAGCGTCTGAGTCATTTGCTGGTATCGGCCAAAATTCTATTTGGTTATCCTCAAATGTATCAAAACGTCTAATTGGTGAAGATCTAATACCTCGATCGCTGTCATGTTGATTATATTCTTGCGCTCCAATGCCGTAATGAAGTTTTGTCCAATAATCGCCATGTTTGGTTTCGATACGCTCTATACGTTCAAACACAAGATCGTCTGGAACATCATAATATCGCTGCCCAGCGCTAATAACTACATCACGGGTAATACGCAAAAACGGCCAGCTATAATCTTCCCATAGCCGCCGTTGTGTACGCTGCAACATATTAATAAATACATCCCTCGTTGCTTTGCCCAGATTAGGCTGTAGCGAATGACCAACCTCTGCCCTTAAATCAGTTACAAGTTGACCTAATGATGTACCTCGCGCCATTTACTATTCCTTAACATATGCCTCGTTTTCGGGCGTATCAGGATCGTCGGCTATGTAGTGGCCTTTTGCATCCCTCGCTCTTTTACGAGTTGTTTTCTTTTTTGCTGGTTTTTTTGGTTCTGGCGTAAATGTCGGATCAAGCAATTCAGACGGAATACGCGCAGCTTCTAATGTATCGGGAAGATCGCCATATTGATTAAACAAATTGATAACTTTTTGATCGCCATAAAAGTTACCTAATCGATCGCGTTCTTCTTCTGCGGTTACAACAAACATACCGTCAACTCGTATATTTGTAACGGCATCATCGCCATGTATAGATTGTAGCAGTTTTATTTCTGCTGGTGTTACCATAGTCTTTGGTACAACGCTGCGAATGTCTCCCCCAATCGCAACAGTACATGAACATTTTTCAAACATATTATCCTCCTGATTGATAGGAGGGCGCGAACGCCCCCCTGATTAATTTATGAAATTTCGTAAACACCGTGACAATTCAGCTGCGTAGCTGTAAGTGCTGCGGTAGTTGTAATAGCTCTAAACATAACGTACTGGTCAGCTGGTCTAGCTGGTGAGTGCCGTTTCATTTTTTCGCCATCCATGTAGTACAAGCATAGTTTCGATGTATCGATGATGTAACATCGTTTGCTTGGATCTTTACCAGAAATTGTAAGATCATCCATCGTTGGATCATAAGCAAAAGTAAGACCGTTATAGTTAATCTCACCCATTGCAATGTTTTGATTTCTTGCAAAACCAGTATTACTATAGTTACCATTTCTTCGTAGCTCGTCTGCAAGACGATCTAAGAAAGCAGATCCGCAAATAGCAATATTTGGTTTACCGCCAAAACGTTTTAACTGCCTCATTTCAGTGTGCATTGTTTCGATCAACTCTTGCCCACTTGATGAAGTTGTTATTCCAACGTTAGCTCGGTTTCTCCACCATGTATTTGACACAGTAGATAGACCGCCAACAGTTGTACCGGATGCTGTTGGGTCATCTAGAATTAAGGTTTGAATACCAGCAATTGCGTTTGCATCCGCTGTACCATCCCCAAAGATAAAATCATTTATCCCTCGAGAGTAACCTTCCATCATGTCGTCCAGCTTATCTTGGAAAAGATTAGCTAAAACCGTCTGATCTCGGCCTGAGTGATTGCTTACACCAGCTGATGTTGTGCTTTCAGTAACGCTAATACCGTCCTTTTTAAGTTCGGTTAATGTTAGTGAAATACCGGCGTGGTGCTCTTTCCATGCGTATGCAGCGCGTTTGATGTTTGCCGGATTTGCATACGTCACAGTATCATTGTGGGTATAACCACTTACTGTAGTTGTATACGTTCCTTTAACACCAATACTAAGCTCACCTTTACCACCTGGAAAAGTTTTTGATGCTGCGTCCATTGCTTTTAGCAGCGGCTTGTCTTGTAAAGACTGAGAATACACTGTGCCTTTGTCGATATAGTAATCGAGGGCGGCGTTAGCGATGTTCTCAAGTTCGGCTGTTGAAAATGCCATTTTGACTTCCTAACGTTTTTAGGAGTTACCCATTGCCGCTGCAATCGCTTCCTGTAACGATTGTGGTTCTGGCGCTGGACTACCTCCAAGTTTACCACCAGACGCGGTTTTCATTGGGATCCGATTTCCAAATTTAGAATTAAATTTTTCGTTCACTTGGTCATAAGCACTCTGCGCCAGCTGTATAGCTTCTTGCGGATTTTGTGCCGTCTGTCCTCGCTCTGCAATCATCGCCCTGACTCTCGCGTCAATTAGATCTTCTTTAAGGTCATAGTCGGGGTCATTAGCTCGGGCGTTTTCTTCCCAATTAGTTACAGTTTCAGCTAAATAATCTACATACTCTCGCTGCGTCTGCATCTGTTGTCGCTGAACCATTTGCTCATTAGTCTGCTTCAGCCTTGCGGCTTCTGCTCGAGCAATTGCTAACTCTTGTCCGGCATCTTGGTCTAAGTAACCATCATCAACTCGGGTTTGAATGTCTTGCGGCATGACAATGCCAGCCGCTTGAGATAATTGCTCCACGTAAGGTTTTAATGCTGTTAGTGCGGCCATTGGGTCAGACTTCATTTTAGCCATAATGTCTAACCCAATTGCTGCTTCCTCACCCGACAAATTAGCCTCTGTCAAATAATTCTGCATTATATCAAACTTTTGTGCGCTTTCTCTTGCCTCATTCCTCTGTTGTACAAGTTCTTTAAACCTCGGATGCTTATGAAACGGTAAGTTAGAGTAATCTTCTTCCTGTTCTGCCAACTCAACGTCGGCTTCACTTTCCGTAGATACTGCCTCGACTTCTTCCCTTTCTACTTCCTCAGTCTCAGAGTGCGACTCTGGCTCTTCTTCGGGCTGCGCTGCATCTTGAATGACACTAAGCAGATCCGCTTCAGTTTCGCTTTCAACGGGTGACGACTCCGCATTTTCGTCCTCGATTATATCTTCGGCCTCGGTGGACGTTTCCGATTCCGTGGTTTCATCAACCATATTAGCGTCCTTCCTTCTATCTATATTTTACAGCTGTTGATCGCAACAATCAACAAACTGCAAAAAATTACTGGTTATTTGCTCCCATAGGTGCTGGGCCTCCCCCTCCTGCTGGTAGCTGCCTTGGCGCATTATCCGCACCGCCTCCTGGCGCACCAGCTAACGCTGGATCACCAGTTCCTTGTCCTTGTCCTTGATTCATACTGACAATTGAAGGAATTTTGTCTGCAAACGCCGAGTCAAGTTCAAGCTTGTCATCAAGACGTTTTAACAATTCTTTCGCTAACCATTTTGGATCCATTCCAGGTATTTGCAGTAAGAACGGCATAATGCGCTCTATATTCGCAAGTTCCGCTGCACGGTTAGGTTTACCCGTAGATCCAGCTTCGATCTCTAGGAATACTTCTTCCATTATTTGATCTCGGGTCATTTCTGGCCATACTGCACCTGGCCCTACTATTTTAACAACTTCTTCTTTAGCTAAGTTTGCTAGTAATACTTGACCAGCCGCCCTAGTTATTTCCGACATAAAGCTATCAAGTTCATCGACATTAGCGCCAAGACTAGACATACGTGCGCTTTCAGCAATCGATGTTTCTGTTGCTGTAGCTTTAGATAATCCGCCAAAACTGCTTTCTTGTGCGCCTACAACTAACTGAATATCGTCAAAAATTGTGCGTACTTCGTACAGATTAGGGTCTATTCCAATCTGTCCTACTGGCTGAATAACGTCATTTACCTTTTGGCCAGCCGCCAAAGCTTGCAACTCTATCACCGCATTTGCTGGATGCGTTGCTAACTTTTCCTTATCGTTATCCTCTAATACGCCAGCTGGTGCTGCATACTTAGGTCTATTTGCCCTTCGATGCTCCCTTAATCCCTGCCTCGCTCTGTTGTACTCATGCTGCATCGGCAACAACAACCCAATATCGCTGGGTGGGTATAGGTGATCTTTGTGTTCAACTTCATTAAACACAAGAGCAAAAATCGGCCAAAACGTTTCTACGTTTACTGGCGGCGCTGTAGGTTCACGCAAAAAGTCTGGGTGTCCATCTGCAACTACATACTGCACACCGGTTTTACGGTCATAGATTTCATATACTTGCGCTAATCCTTTTGGCGCACCTTCGCCTGATATATCATCGTAAGACGTAGATAACTTGTTTGCATCATCATGCCCAATCAATCGACCTTTCATATCATACGTTTTAAACGCATTTTTCATATCAACGTCGTAGATTTCCTTTATTTCATCGGGCGTTAAATAAAGCTCATGCGCTACCCATTCACACCCAACAAACCCTCGCAATTGTCGGCATCGGGGGTCAATAATAATTGAATTTGCTTCTGGAAAATCAAACACTAAACCTTCGCGTATTGTAACCATTGGCTCTTGCAAAAGTGCTTGCATCGATAACATTAGTTCTTCGATCTGTGGATCGTCCTTCTGTATCTCTCCCTCAGACGCTTGATCTGCAACTCGACGCATAAAGTCTATCTGCGCTTGTACATCAGCAATCTTCGCAGCAACTTCTGGCGCTCGATCTACGTCACGTTGAAACCCAACTTTTACAAACCCAACGCCAGTAGTAATTACCCGACGCACTAATCCCTTCATTTGAGCCTTAAATGCTGGCTGTTGCTCTTTCATGTAATAATCGAAAAGATTTTCTAATGTTTTAGCAACATTATCGAGCATTTTGTTTTGCGTCTTACCGGAGGTGTAATCATTGATAATATTTGCTGCCGCTGGCGGTACGGGCATATTCATTGCAGCCGCTTGCTCGGAAGCCATAAATGCTTGCGCTAATGTGTCGGCATCCCCATCCCAAAACTGGTAACTCATACGATTACGTCTTTTAGCTACTGCTTTTGGATTTTTAGCGTACAATTGTGCTGTTCTTTGCTGCACATGACGCTGTAATATGTTGGCTACATAATTTTCACTAGACCACTTCGTTTCCTCAAAACCATTTAATGCTGCGTCCATGTCACGCTTCATTGTTTTAAATGCTTTTTTATGAAACTCTTTTGCGTGTTTAATCCGTGCTAACCACTGATTGACTAATGCTTTTCGACGCTCTGTCGGCTCTGGCTTGTCAACGTCTATCGTTGTAATCGACATTTCTTCGTGCATTTACCAACCACCCGTTCTTATATTTTCAAACTGTTGTTTTCTACGATGCGCGGCATCCCACTTAACCCAAGCAAGAGTGCCAACTTTCGGCCTATTAGTTGTTTTAACTATACCACCACCAGGGGTAGTAAGTCGAGACAAGCCCATGCCTATCCATGCAAAGGTATCTACAAAGTCATCATTACGTCCATTCGGAAACTTTAATAATTCGTCTGTTGCCTTTTGTGTCCAGAATGACTGTTTCGGAAACAACACTTTGTTCATTGCCATACGACCCAGTATTGACTGCGCCCGTTGTACTTTATTGGCTACTGGCGTTACTTCCTCGATACGGCAATAAATACGTTCTTCTGCCATACGTTTACGCAAAAACGGCCCAATAGCTTTAGAAATATGGCCTTTCTCTGCCCACCATATTAATGGCTTCCACTTCTTTATAAGCGCAAGCATGGCATCAACCACTTTGTCAGTAGGTTGTTTTTCCCACCAGCTATCGAGCAAATATATATCGTCGTTCTGATCGACGCCGACGATTAGCAAACAAGTCGCATCGTTTCTTGTTTTATCAACACCAACGGCATGATCGCTGGCTGCATAAATACGCAAATCTTTAGGTAATTCTTTGCGATTATAATATTTTACATTTTCTCTGCGAAACAAATCACCATCTTCGGGTGTAGGCCGACCCTGATACAATGCGCTAAAACCTCGAGAGTCCAAACGCCGCTGCGCTTCCATAAACTCCATATCAAATCGATCCGGCCACAACAGTTCGCCTACCTCTCGACCTAACGGATCATCTTCTTCTGCTAATGCTGGTAAGTTTATAATCTTCCACTTTGCAGCTTCTTCTGGGCTATAGTGCGGATTAGTGGGGTCAGTCAGTCTACCAATTAAATCATCTTCATGCCACCTAGTCTGCACAATAACAATCGATGCGGATGCAGTCATTAGACGGGTCATAAGCACCTGAGTAAACCATTGCCATAATTGTTCGCGCAACGTCGGGCTGTTTGCCTCGATACTATCTTTTATTGGATCATCAAGAATAACAAAGTCGCCACCTCGACCAGTAATAGATCCACCTCGCCCAACAAACACCGACATACCGCCAGATCCGGTTTGTATTCTCGATTTACTTGCACCACCTTTACGCAATCCGAAATTAGGAAAAACGTGTTTGTATTGAGGCAGCATCATAATGTTGCGTACATCTGCACCAAAGTCTTTTGCAAAATCTTCGTTATATGTAGCAAAAATTACGTTTCTATACGGATCTCGACCTTGCAACCAAGGCACAAATCGACGCGATATAAGTTCAGATTTACCGTGTCTGGGCGGCATTGAGACTATTAATCGAGGAATATGGCCTTTTTCGACCTTTTCTAAGACTTTTGCCAATGCTCGGTGGTGTTTTGCGTCCTTAAACATACTTTCATCAATGTTTTCGGGATCATCCGCATCGGGCATAGTGTATTTAACAAAGTCAATAAAACTTGTGCGGCACTCAATAGCTTTCTTTTGCCGCTTTGCAGCTGCAATCTTGTTTTCAAGCTCATTAAGTACCTTGGCGTTAGACATCCGCCATTCCTAGCGCAAGTTCGAGCGTATGTTTGTTACGCCTTGTCCAGCCTTTGCCAAACGTATCGAATGTAGACAAGCTTTCGTAATGCTTTTGCCTACTATCAAACATATATTCGATAATATCTTTCGGCGCTTTCTCAGCAACAAGGCCAAGTGTTTTTGCGCCAATAATTCCGTCTTGTTTGGCCGAGACAAACTTTTGAATACACTTCGCTGGCCTAGAAATTCCGGCATTTACAGCCCAATCAAAGGTAAAAAGTGCCAAACCATTGTCTAAATCCTTGCAGCGGCATCGATTCCAGTATTCTTCTTTGTATACTGGGGCTACATCTTCCGGTGTAAGGTTACGCATTTCTTCTTCAGTAACGTGACGACCTAAGAACTGCTCGTAAGTACCTCGAGTAACACCTAAATTAGTCATACCACCTGGGTCTTTTGGGTGATCGACAAATCCACCCTCGTTTTTTAATATAATTTCTAAACATTCTTTAAAATTATCTGCCATTTTTAGCCTCCAAATAAAGACGTAAACAATTAACAATTGTGTTCAGTGAAACTGCGCTAAAAAGCATTATCCATTGCCACATTTCCATTATCTTCCAAACCCTCTCATTGTACGGATACCGAAAGACGCGGCTATGCTGGCGTAAATTGCCCATTGTATCCACGTTGGCGCTTGAGCCATATTTTCAAACCCTTTCGCCATAAATGGCTGAATACCTGGAATAAAATTGCCAGCGACAATAATTATAAAACAAATTGTCCAGGCCTCGTCCTTCCAACTGTCTTTTGAAGCCTCTATAGCTGCTTGTTCCCAGTTTATTTCACCAGTAGCCAGCTTCATCTTTGTTTCTGCTTCTGCGGCTTTTATTTTAGCCTTACTATCAATGTATGTTGTCGCTAATCCAGCAACGCTGCTTATTATTTGCCCAATCATACCTCGCCTCCTCGATCGGTTTTCGCTTCCTTGCCTAGCCACAGCGCAAAACTGGCTGATAGACTAGAAACGACTATGCTTACGAAAGTTGTTTGTTGTGTTGTTACACTGATCCCCAAACTCATGTACCAAAGGCAAACTTTCCAAGTCAGTATGATTTGGCAAAGAAACGCCAACCTTGGTAAAATTTTAAGTTGATCGATGTAATTAGCTGTTAGTTGAACCATTAATTTTCCTCGCAATCCGTAATGCAATCCCTCGATCTCGAGTTATCAAAATTACTTTTCCGCTTTTGTTGTACAAAACCCATTTATGTTTTCTCTCGTACAGCTTCAAAACAATGCACCGCCTGAGTTGCTGCTGTTACTAAAGTTTTTGCTTTTGATTTTTCTGCAAGGCACGCATCTTTTGACGTATAAACATTGCCTACCTGGTAGTATTCCAAGCCACCGCCAGTTGAGAATGATATCCATATGAGAAACCACATTACCAGCGATCCAAATATTTGCCGAGATAAAATATACCAACAACAACTGTTGCGGCAGCCATAAAAATTCCGGCAAATAGTTGTATAGCTTCTAGGCGTTCTTCTCTTGCTTTTTCAGCGGCTTTCTTTGCGGCTTGTCTTTGCTTTCTGGCTTCGGCTTGCCATTGCTGCCACCTATCCCAAGTGCCAGGCGGCGCATACAATCTGCAATAACTTTCTAATTCTTTACGTTTTGCTTTTAAATCTTCTAAATGCTGGAATTCCTCCCAATCGCCTTGTTCGCCGCCAGCAATAGCTCTAAGTGGATTATTTTTCTTTCGATTAATCGCGTCTTTTACATCTTCCTCTGCGCCAAGAAATTTTCCCACAGCGCCTATAAGTCCAGCGGTTTCCTTGCCATTGCTCAGACAAGTTTTTATGACGCTAAACGCCGCATTTGCTGCGGCAATAGACTCTAGTATCGGCATTACATCCGCGTAAGGATAGAAACCAGCATAAGGATTATAGCCCCAGCAGTACCGAATATTATTTTCTCGATGCGCTTAATCCTTAGTATGGCCTCCTTCCAACGCTCCTCAAGTTGCGTTTCTATTTTCACCACCCTTTTATCTAAACTATTTAATGTTAATTTGCTCATTTGTATTCCCTTGATGGTCTCAACAATCAACAAATAAATTAAAGAATACTGTCTGGAAGTTCTGCATTTTCAAGATCATCCTGATCTACCATTTCGGGCAAGTCTCTTAATTCTTGCCTA
>CEUM01134715.1_pt1 | contig 12525 bp, 13 predicted proteins | sample 356421 | NCBI WGS metagenome assembly CEUM01 (sample SAMEA2622716, study PRJEB7988) | marine metagenome | biome: marine biome (ENVO:00000447); feature: surface water layer (ENVO:00002042); material: "saline water (ENVO:00002010), including plankton (ENVO:xxxxxxxx)" | depth 5 m | reverse complement strand
TATGAAAAGATAAGACAAAATTTTGGGCTAGATTACCCAAAAGCGGTTCATTTTCAAAACCTTTATAACGTAGCCTACCGCATTAACCTAAAAAAAACAAATGGTCAATTCCTCCCTCAAAAAGAAGAAGAAAAAATTTTTTTTGAAACCCTTGAAAAGGTAAAGGCCAATCAAAGTATTTTCCAAAGCCCTGCCTACCCTGTCGTTAATCTTTTCTGGATAGATAATTTGGTAAACAGAGCAAACAAAAGAGATATATCTAAATTAAAAAGATTCTTATCCTCGAGAAAGGGTGGAAGGGGTTATCCTATTTTTATTAGCCTTTGTTACTCAAAGGCTTCAATTCAACGCTTCCTAAAAGAAAATCGATTTGAAAATGGAAGCATTAAAATTATGAGCTTGGAAATGTTTTCCATTTATAACCAAAAAAATAAAAAAGTTCCCCACTTCTCCATTCATCTTGATTCATTTTTTTCAAAAACACAAAAATTAAACCTTTATATCCCTCGCGGCCGAATTCCTAGGGAGTTCAACGGGCGCGCAAAAATACAGTACTTGGCTAGATAAATAAAAAGGAGCAGTTCATGGCCGCAAAAAGTGACTATAAAGAAAACCTAGACCGTATTAAAGTCGACTTTGAAACAACATTAGGAAACTTCAAAGCAGAACTTTATGCTAAAGAGTGTCCTGAAACAGTTTGGAATTTTGTCAATCTTGTTGAAGGAAGGCAAGAAACTGAAAAAGAAGGACCATATTATGATGGACTTATCTTTCATAGAGTTATTGAAGGCTTTATGATCCAAGGTGGTTGTCCTCATGGTATTGGAACTGGAGGGCCAGGCTACCAATTCCAGGACGAGTGCCAACCAGAGCTTAAACATTCCTCTGAAGGTATTTTTTCCATGGCAAATGCAGGACCGGGCACAAATGGTTCTCAGTTTTTTATAACTCTCGTACCGACTCCACACCTTAATGGACACCATACAGTTTTTGGTAAAGTTATTGAAGGAATGGACATTATTCATCAGATTGGAAAAACAGCAACAAACCGAGATGATAGACCGCTAGAAGATGTCGTTATGAAAAAAGTAACGGTTGTAAGAGACTAATTTTTTTAAAGAGTAATCTTTTCTACCATTAATTGAATAGATTCTCTTCCATTGAATCGGTTTAGGGAAAGGTGGCAATAGACCGACAAATCTGAATCTTTAGCAAACTGAAGGTCATAGATTCTGTCTGGGGAGAGCACTCCCCACTTCCCTACATAATTAAAACTAATTCCTTTAAGCCGTAGAGGACTTCCATTTGGTCCGTTCTGACTAGATAGGAAGTTCCATCTTACATGAACTTCCTTTAAAAGATCAAAAGATTGAAGAGTAAGACCTCTCACTTTAAAAAGAGGTTTTTCATTTCCCATTCCAAATGGCTCTAGGAGGTCCAAGTGTGAAAGCAACTCGCTATTGATTTCGTGAGCGGTAATCTCTAAATCATAGTCTTCAGGAACCGTCCTCTCTATCAGTGGCAATTCTCTGAGGAGGTTTTTTAAGTTTTCTTTTAAAAGCGGTAAGTTTTCTTTTTTCATAGAAAGACCTGCCGCTGCTTTATGGCCACCAAATTTTATAAAGAGGTCAGAGTTTTGGTTTAGGCAATCAAATAAATTGAGAGGTCCTGCGCTTCTTGCAGATGCTTTAATGACACCCTCTTCTTCTGCATTGGAAAAGACAATCGCAGGTACCTTGAAAGTCTCGACAAGGCGACTTGCAACAATACCAATAACTCCTTCATGCCAATCATCTTTGTAGACGATATTAATGATAAGGTCTTCATCTCTGCAATCAGAGATAACTTGATCTTTAGCTTCCTCAAAAACAACAGAGGTTATTTTTTTTCTTTCATTATTACAATCATTCAGATGGGCATAATAACTAAAGGCTTCCTCAGAGTTATCTGATATGAGAAGCTTGAGAGCTTTTTCAGGGTGGTCAAGCCTTCCCTTTGAATTAATAAGCGGGCCTACTTGAAATGATAACTTTTCGCTTGGAATGATGGGCCTCGACCTTTCTTCCGGAGTAAAGAAAGCTTTTACCCCTAAAAAAGAAGAGTCCTTAACTTTTTTTAGCCCATGCCTAACAAGCTTTAAATTAACAGGAGTCAGCTTTGCAAGGTCACAAATAGTTCCAATGGCCACATATTCTAAAAGAGGGTAAAGAGAGGGACAGGTTTTTCCTTCACTCTCAAATAAATTTTTTACCTCTAAGCAAACACAAAAAGCGACACCAACTCCAGCAAGTGTTTTAAGGGGTGAGTTTTCTGGCTCATCTCTTCTATTAGGATTGACGATAGCATAAGCCTCAGGCATCTCCTCACAAGCATCTGTATGATGATCTGTTATAATGAGGTCCAAGCCTTTCTCTTTAGAATAGAGGGCAGCCTCTGTATTTGTTATTCCACAATCAACCGTAATTAAAAGGTCGATATCCTGGCTAATGGCATCATCAATTGAACTTTTGTGCAAACCATAACCTTCCACAAAACGACTTGGTTGAATCAAAGCAACATTTTCATAATTCAAAGATTTAAAAAACTGCCAGAATAAAGCACAAGAAGTTGTGCCATCGACATCATAATCACCATAAACACCGATTTTCTTGCCATAGGACATCGACTTCTTAATTCTCAGAGCGGCTTTTGTGATGTCGCGCAAGTCTGTCAGCTCGGGAAGCTTCTTGAGGTCCCAAGAGAGGAACTCTTCTTGCTCAGTGAGATCTAGGCCTCTTTTTGAAAAAAGGTTTCGGATAATAGGGTGAAGGTTTCTTTGTGGTTGGTTTTGTGTTGTTTGCATTCAAAACTTCTACCACAGTTACTAGAACCTATGCATTAATCAAAGCGTTAGATAATGATAGGCTTAAAAGTTATTTAAAAGTTATTTAAAAGTTATTTTAAAGACTACCAGATGACGTGAATACCCTTTACCAAATCCTCTTCGTTGATTTCATCGACATGGGAAAAAAGGTTTGAAAATTCTTCACTATTTTTGGCGTGAACTTTATTGAAATAATGAAAAGGTAAAAATGACTTATTGCAATTAGAGCATTTTTTAACTTCTGACTCAGACTCGATGATAAAACCACAGACATGACACTTTTTAATTAAAGTCTTTTTCGTAGGAGATTTAATTTTTTCAGTTATTTTCATGGGGGAACTCCAAAAGCTAGTTTGCCTCCCCTGGCCAATTAAAGAAGGCCATTCCAATTATTTGGCCTTCAAAGAAATTTATCGGTGAGTTTTTTTTAAAATTAATAAAAAAGGAGAAAATTTTGCCTAAAAAAAACGAAAAGGTCGGCTTCTAGAACAAACCAAGTGGTAGTATATTTACTACTTTTAAGCAGATAGCTCTTGAATTTTCTTCAAAAGGATATTGAGGTTTTGTGTTAAAGGTAGATAAGCATTGGCACCAACTTCTATCGCATCTAGCATATCTGTCCCTCCTTTTCCGCCGAGGAACAGAATAGGAAGCTCTCTTTGACTAAAGTTTGTTCTTAACAGAGTAATAAGTTCAGTTGCTGCCATATCCTGTGAATCTCCAATGACGACAATAAGCTCGAAAGTTTCTTGCTCTATCAGATGGACCGCATGGAACCCCCCTGTAGCAACTTTTACATTATATGCTTTTCGCAGTGCTTGACTTATTTGGTCTCTTAGCTGTTTTTTCTCTGCAACCAAAAGAAGACTTTTGTTATCACTCATTTTTTTTTGACCTCAACATGTAGATCCTATGTGCAACTCACTGTTGTGTAGGTGCACTATACACATACACAACAATTATCTATATATTAGTCTACGAAGAAGCACATTCAAATGGATGGAAAATTTAAACCCATTTTGCTCATCATGAAGGTTAAACATCGTGAAAAAGACAGTAATCTACTCACAAAAACTTGAAAAAAAGTTTACCAGTTACAAAAAAGAACCTGGGCTTTTGGGGTCTTTAAAATCTCTTTTTGTCAGAAACTATATTACAAAAAAAGCAGTCAAAGATTTTAATTTGGATATTAAACAAGGAGAAATCATTGGCCTTCTTGGCCCAAATGGAGCTGGAAAAACTACCCTCATGAAAATGTTTACGGGTATTGTTGTGCCATCAGAAGGAACTCTAAAAATTTTAGGATATACACCATCTGAAAGAGATAGACTTTTTAGAAAAAAGATTGCACTCGTGATGGGACAGAAGTCTCAACTATGGTGGGATATCCCTGCTATGGACTCGTTTCTACTACTCCAAAGGTTTTATGAGATTGAAGAAAGTCAATTTCAAAAAAGAATCAAAACCATGAGTGAACTCCTTGATGTTGATGATCTCCTCCATATTCATGTGAGAAAACTTTCCCTGGGAGAGAGAATGAAAATGGAGCTAATGGCATCTCTTATCCATTCGCCAGAAATTATCTTCTTAGATGAGCCCACAATTGGCCTTGATTTGATATCACAGGAAAATATAAGAAATTTTATAAAAGAATATCATCAAAAAAATAAATGTACGATTATTGTAACGTCTCATTATATGGCCGATGTCCAAGCTTTATGTGAACGCCTCGTGCTTATTTTTGATGGTGAAAAAACTTTTGATGGACCTCTTTCAAAGTTTGAAACGATCCTAGGTAAAGAGAAAAATGTAACTTTCAACTTTTCTTCTCCCCAAGACCCTACTCTAGACTTATGGAGTTCTTTTGAAGCCCAATGGGACTCTCATAAAATTCAAGTTGATTTACGAATACCTGAGGATAAATTAAGAAGTGTTGCTTTAAATATTATTAAAGACTTTCCCGTAACTGAATTTAACACAGAAAAAATGCCAATTGAAAGAGTTATGAAAACTTTGATGAAAAATCCCCAAATAGTTAAACAATTGAATGGGAATAATGGACCTCACGAATTAAACGGAAGGAATTAAGATGGGACACGCCCTTAAATGGTGGCAAACAATTAAAATTTCCTGGAGTAATCATACTGCCTACAGAATGAATTTTTTCCTTCAGGTTATAGGTCCAGCTTTAGTCTTCTTTTTTGTAAAATACAATCTTTGGTCTTCTATATACTCTGATGAGTCAGTTGAAATTATCAAGGGCTACACATTATCTCAAATGATTGACTACCACGTTTGGGCCATGATCGTTGGCCTTTTGGCAAAAGGGCACTCTGCCCTAAACCTTTCTGAGGATATTAGATTGGGTAGGATTTCCAATTTTCTCATTTACCCCTTTAATTTTTGGGAATTTCACACAGCAAGCTTTCTTTCATTTCAGATTTTACAAACCATTATTGTCTCAATAAGTATTTGCATCTTCTGGTCTCTAGGCATTTTAAGTATTCCTTCTGCCTCTATTTTAATGTCTGGCTTCCTCTATTGCCTTTTCGTCAGTTGCTTTTGGTATACACTTCAATATTTAACTGGTCTCGTTGGATTCTGGCTTGAAGAAACTTGGATTTTGAGGGTCATTTTAGAAATCTTAACAGCTTTTTTATCCGGTGCTATAATCCCCTTAGAGCTTTACCCAAAATGGTTCGTTAGTATCCTCGAGTGGACACCTTTTCCTTATTTAACATATTTTCCAATCAAAACCTTTATGGGACAAAATAGTGAGCTCATTGCAAGTTATTCAGTCGTAACAATTTGGATCATCATATTTTGCTTTATCAACCATATTATATGGAAAAGAGGCATTAAACTTTATACCGGTGCAGGGATGTAGATAGTGAAAAATCTTAAACAAACTATTTTTTATTACCTTAAAGTTTATGAAAAGTTTGTCTCAACAAGTATTTCCGTCGGAGTCAGTTTTAGGACAAGCTTCACGTTACTCCTCCTCATGGACCTTTTCTTTTATTTTAGCACCCTCCTCTCTGTTAATTTTATATACGATCACATACAAATGATTGGTCCTTGGGATAAAAACCATCTTCTTTTCTTTATTTCTTTTATGCTCGGGATCGACCATCTTCATATGACACTGGTCAGTGAAAGCTTCTGGGAACTATCCCATTCCATCAGAACGGGTGACTTAGATTTTGCTCTGATAAAACCAGCAAATTCCGTCTTTAGCGTTTTCTTTCGATACTTTAGACCATCAACTATTATCAATATTTTTGTTGTTTGGACTTTTATTATTTATTATGGGATCCAAGTTAAGCTTGAGCCACTTTCTTGGGTTCTTCTTCCTTTCCTCATGTTCTTGGGGTTCTTCCTCTTTGTCGTGATTGAATTCAATATCGCTGCCAGCATGTTTTGGCTAAAAGAAGGACTTGGAATAAATTTTTTAAGGATGCAGCTTCAACAACTGGCCCGTTGGCCAAACTTTATTTATGCTTCAATTGCCAGAAAATTTTTAACAGTCTGCCTCCCTATTCTCCTTGTAGGAAGTGGACCTATACACTTCCTATATGACTATGGAAAATGGCCTTTAATTTTGAGTATGGTTGCTGCAAGTATTGTTTTCCTTTTCATTTTGAAATTTGTTTGGAGGAGTGCTCTTCGCCATTACAATTCAGCCTCCAGTTAGCTAGAAACCTATGGAAAGAATAAGAAATGATTCAAAATCAGGTCAAATCAAAAGATTATTTCCTCCTTACAATTTTAGGTGCCATTTGGGGTTCTGCATTTTTTAATATTAAGATTGCACGCCTTTCCTTTGAACCATTCACCATTGCTTTTTTTAGAGTCCTTTTAGGTTCTATTCCAGTCATAGTTTATTGCTGGTACAAAGATGTTAAAATTGAAGCTTTTTCAAAAGAGTGGTCTTCCTTTCTTCTCATAGGCTTAGTCAATCTAGTTATTCCCTTTTTTATGATTAGTTATAGTATCAACTCGATTCAGAGTAATTTAGCCGCTCTTCTCATGGGGAGTAGTCCACTGACAGCTTCACTTATAGGACGATTTTTCTTAAAAGAAGAAAAAATTAACCTTTTAAAATTTCTAGGCGTTTGTTTAGGATTTTCGGGCCTCATTTTTCTCTTCTTTGACAAAAATCTTTTAAATCAATCTAATATACCAAAAGCTTTGCTCGTTCTTTTGGCATCTAGTTTTTATGTTATAGGCGGAACTCTTACAATAAAAATGAGCTCAAAGGGAAAATCTAACGAAAATGTTACGGCATCTACCCTCATTTGGGCAACGATATGCCTTATCCCCTTTTTGATATATGAATCTCCTTGGAGTACTACACCAAGCATGAAATCCGTTATGTCTCTTGTATACCTAGGCCTTTTTCCTACAGGTTTGGCCTGGTCCGTACGATTTCATATTTTAAAAAGGAATGGTCTACTCTTTCAAAGCCAGGTCGCCTACCTTATTCCTCTATTTGGAGTCATCTTAAGCTCTCTTTTTATGAAAGAACCAATCACTCCAAAAATAATAATTTCACTAGGGGCCGTCATTTGCGGTATTTATTTAGTTAAAAAAGGAAAGGAAATCAAAACCTAGTGCATGGATAGTTCTTCAAAAAAAATCTTTTCTGTAATTTTCCAAAACTTGTCCTGCTTTCTAGCTATGATAAACTTAGGAACTCTAAGAAGCTTTTGATATTTAATTACTTCTCCAAGACTTGAAAAATGCTGACTCAACTCAGGTCTTTTCATATGAGATCTTAAAAAGTTAATGTTAAACTTTTTAAAATTTACTGATGAATTTAAATAATGGATTTCAGACAGGTATTTTCCATCACAGTCGAAATACTTGATATCTAAAAAAGGTGTACCTCTTTTATCAACCCTCTCTTCCATCTTTACGCTATCAGGACTTAGAACATGGGCATTTTTTGAAAGCTTGGCCTGTTTTAATTTGGAATCAGCATCGATAAGGATATTCGAACACTCCCTGCACTCCCTTGCCGTCACATCATTTTCTGCATTACATTTATTACAAATTTTATAACGAAACCGATAACCACAAGGCTCAAAAGAAAGCGTTACAGGGTCTTGTATTCCTCCACGGCATTTACGACCATAATGCTCCACAACTTCTCCATCAAGGTTTACGATGCCCCAAAAATCATTTTCAAAACCACATTGAGGGCAAGGCACTTGGACAGGTTCTGAAGTTTTATTGGGTCTCTTCCCGCTAATTTCCGGTCGATAAATATCGTGACCCATTCCAGTATAGTCCAATATGAAACAATCTTTTTTATTACTGTGAAGCCTCAAGCCTCTTCCAATAATTTGTTGGTACAAGCTGACGGATTCTGTTGGACGAAGGATTGCAATCACATCTACATGAGGAGCATCAAATCCTGTTGTTAAAACGGAAACATTAACAAGGTATTTGAACTTTTTCTCTTTGAATTCTTCTATAATTTTATCTCGTTCTGAGTCTTCGGTGTCACCAATAACTATTTTTGCCTGTCCTTTTGGTAAGGCTTCAAAAATTTCCTTAGCATGTCTTACCGTGCTAGAAAAAATCATCACGCCCTGTCTGTTGTAGGTTTCCGTGATATCAATAATATTTTTTATTATAAGAGGAGTAAGTCTTTTTTGCTTTTTTAAAAGTTCGTCCACCTGGGAAGTTGTGTATAGTCTATTAGAATCAGTAAGCTCTGAAAAATCGTAGCATGTGACAGGAATATCAACTTTAACAGGTTGAGTGAGGTATTTATTTTTAATCATGTATTCTAAAGGAAGTTCGAAAACACATTGTTTAAAGAATCTTGTTTCTTCAGACTGAATAACACCCTTATAATTCAACTCATAAATCCAACCAACTCCTAAACGGTAGGGAGTTGCTGTTAGACCCAAAATACAAATATGAGGATTTCTTTCCTGAAGTTTTTTTATAACGGTAGCATACTGTGTATCGCCTTCAGAATTAACACGATGACATTCATCAATAATAAGCAATGTAAAACCATTAAAAAATGAGTCTTCAACCCTAGCGACTGACTGGATGCTTCCAAAGATAGCCTTTTGAGATGACTCCTTTTGATTTAAACCCGCCGAGTAAATTCCAGCTTCAAGTCCATATGAAATGTATTTTTCGTGGTTTTGTTCTACAAGTTCCTTAACGTGGGCCAAAATTAGGACTCTTCCCTTTGCAATTTTAGCAAGCTCTGCAATAACAAGGCTTTTACCTGCACCTGTTGGAAGTACAATGACAGCAGGGTCTCTTTTTTTCTTGAAGTAGTTAATGGAGTTTTCAACAGCTTCTTGCTGATAGGGTCTTAATTTATACATGGGCGGATCATATAAACATCCTGCCTTTGTGTCACTTTAAACCAGCGATTAATGCATGAAATCAAGATAAAGTAATACATTTTTTTAAATTAAAATTAATTAAGCCCACTAGTAAATGAAGAAGCGTTTAGTTATGTGGAAGTAACTTTTTTTCGAGGGACGATAAAGACTTTTCAAAAAGCTGGTTTCCTCTTAGTTCAAAAATTTTATCTAAGAGAAAAGATCCAATTAGAGGAATTGCTACATTTCCGATAGATGTCCAGGTAATGTGGGTTCCCTCCCCCTCTGAATTTAAAATTAATTCCCCTTTTTCATGAATAATAGGAAAAGGCCTTGCTTTTTCTATTTGATAAACCATCCTAAAGGGTGGTTCAAAATGGATTATTCTTTCGATAAATTGAATAGGGCCTAAATTTATTTTTCTTAAAGCACCCTTCCCGTTTTTTTCTTCGATTCCATGCTCTAGAAGGACTGAACCGGTGACTCCTGGAAAATTAGTATAGTTTTCATGATCGCTTATTATATTAAAAACGGCATCTATATCACTTTTTACAAATTTTTCGACTTTAATTTTAAACATTTTTAAAACACCTTTTATCGGAAAAAGCCTTCTGAAGTAAAACCAATAAGGGCTTGATACTCTTCGACCCTCGAATAATAAAGCAAAGAAGAATCTGTGCCAGACCCCTTCCTTTCACCAAAATCTTTAAGGTATTTTCCTTCGATAAAAAGTCCAAATAACCTCAATCTAGCTGAGGCAAGATAACCAGAATAGAATATTGTATTACTATATTTACTTGAACCAAAACCATAATAGAAGCCTACTCCAACGTTGAAAGGTAAAAAATTAAAAAATCTTGCAACAATATTTGAAGAAAGCCTCCAAGCAAAAGGATCATCTAAAAGACTGTAAGGCATATAAGAGACTCCTCCTTCCCAAGTGAAGAATTTACCAGCGCCTATTCCATATACACCTAACCCCAACCTTCTCTTTTTATCCGTAATTGTCTTTTCAAAAGTAGTAACATTAGAAGAGTTTTGTTTTTTTAAATAGACCTTAGGCTCTGATGTGAGAAGATAAATTCCTCCTTCACCTTTGCCATCTTGAGCCAAAGTATTAAGAGAAAAGATAAGATTAATGAAAACAATAAACTTTTTCATAAGAAAAATCCTTTCCCACAATATTAATCTACAAAAAAGGGGTGATAAATGGGTATTAAATTCCATCATTAATAATTCGAAATGTATCTTTCTATTTTTTTAAATATAAAATTATCTATAAAAATTCTAATTTTTATTAAGAAAGGTTAAAATTAAAGAATATTGAAAAGGATTAGATATAAAATGATTCGAAAAACAACAGGTTTTGAACCAAAGTCAAAAAATTATAAAGCCAATGTTAATGATAGCTTTAAAAAACAATCTTTTTTAAAGTTTATCGGAGCTAAATTAGTAGACGTGTCTCCTGGTCGGATAGAAATAGAAATCTATAATGATGAAAATCTTCACCAGCAGGAAGGCTTTTTTCATGGAGGCGTTACAACGACAATCGCAGATGTTTCCATGGGTTACGCCGCTTTAAGCTTATCAGGAGATTACAGTGAAGTTCTAACAACAGAGTTTAAAGTTAACCTATTAAAACCTGCAGTTGGGAAAAAACTTATTGCACGATCAGAAGTCATTAAATTTGGTAACTTATTAAAGGTTTGTCAAAGCTCAGTTTATTGCGTTTCAGAGAAAAATGAAGAATCGCTTTGTGCCTTTGTCACTGGAACAATGTATGTTAAATAAATTTAAAAATTTTTATAATTATAATTTAAATTTTAAAAAAAACCTTATAGTCATAATGTTATTATCTTTTTTTTCATGCAGCGGTTCTTCAGGAGGAGGTGGTGGTGGAAGCAGTGATAGCTCTGATGACAGCGGAGGTTTTGGCAGTATAAGTGGAACCATAACCGATTCATCTAGTGGTAATGGCATATCAGGTGTAAGTATAACAAATAATACTAGTAATACCTCTACAACGAGTAGTGGTTATGGAGTTTATAGCTTTGCGAACCTTTCTACCGGTAATTATTCATTATCTTTTACCAAATCTGGTTATCAAACAAATACAGCAACAATAGCTGTTACAAAAGATCAAACCTCAGATGGTAATATTACTCTTACTCAAAACACTGGTAACATTAGTGGTACAATTACAGATTCCTCTTCTGGTGGCGTACTCTCAGGTGTAAGTGTAACAAATAGTACTAGCGGTACTTCAGCAACAAGCAATGGATCTGGTGTTTATAGTTTTCTTAATCTCTCTCCGGGAAACTATTCATTATCTTTTAGTAAATCTAATTATAACAGCACAACAACAACGATTTCAGTTAACTCAGATCAGACATCAGACGCTAATATTGCCCTCGCTCCAGATAATAAATTCGTAGCTGTAGGTCAGTCTGGAACAATTATTGCCTCTGTAGATGGATCCAATTGGACAACAAGAACATCTGGAACATCTAGTGAGATTTTTAAAGTAAAGCAACTAAATAATAAAATATATGCGGTTGGAAGAAGTGGTTTGCTCTTAAAATCGAATGATGGGAACTCATGGGAAAGTGTTTCAACTGGAACGAGTGCAAACTTATTGGATATTTTTTACTACAATAACTTATATGTTATTGTAGGAGGTAATGAAAATCCTGGAGGAAATTCAATAATTTTAACATCAACCGATACATCTTCATGGTACAAAATAACAAGTGCTACTCCTAGAGAGCTAAGTGGTGTTACGTATTTAAATACAAGATATGTAGCAGTAGCAGCAGGAGGATCAAGTCTAACATCTAATATGATTGGGAGCTCTACTGACGGTTACACCTGGGCATTTACAGGTACAAACTATGGTCAAAATAAAGTATTAAATGGAATTACAACGGATAATTCGTATTTATATGCAGCTGGTGGCAGTGGAATCGTAATCAAATCTAATGATTTTTTTAATTGGACACAATTAACAACCGGAATATCATCACAATTATACGATATCATATATGGTTCAAGTAAATTAATTGCAGTAGGAAATGCTGGAGCTATAATTTATTCCACAGATGGAACAAATTGGACAGATGAAACAATTAGCGGTGCTGAAAATTTATACGGTGTAACCTATGGTAACTCTCTTTTTGTAGTCGTTGGAAATAACGGTTCAATTTATAAATCAAGCAATATTACTGATTGGGAGAGCGTATCTTCTCCCACATCAAATCTATTATGGAGTGTGGAAGCAATTGAATAAAATCTCGCCAAATAGAATTT
>CEUM01020538.1_pt1 | contig 12605 bp, 9 predicted proteins | sample 356421 | NCBI WGS metagenome assembly CEUM01 (sample SAMEA2622716, study PRJEB7988) | marine metagenome | biome: marine biome (ENVO:00000447); feature: surface water layer (ENVO:00002042); material: "saline water (ENVO:00002010), including plankton (ENVO:xxxxxxxx)" | depth 5 m | reverse complement strand
TCGGTCAGCAGTTGCAGCCGTTCGGCGAAGCATAAGTCCTGATATTGACCGGGTTGCTCCAGTTGCTGACTCAGTGCTTTAGCCATGCCGCTGAGTTTGAGTTGGTGCAGTTGTGACAGTGTGGTGGTTAGCATGGTTTTTCTCCTTAGTGGAAGCTCTGTGGGCCACGGATGTTTTCGTGGTGTTGAGGGAGTGTCAGCGTGTCCTGGCCGGATTCACTGAGGAGCTTGTCCTGATTGCTGTTTAAGATGTCTTTAAGCTGTTGCAGACGATAGAGCTGATGCTGATTAGCCAATTTGCAGGCGGTATTGAGCCGCTGCGGCGGATACTGACTAGCTAATCGCAAGGCACCCAGGCAGACGCGGAACGCCTGTTGGGGATGTGGCTTACGTTTTAGCTGTGCTTTCACCCAGAGAAGCACGTCATCACCGATGTCTTTCGCCCAGTTCATCAGACTGCCTTCGCTCACTTTATGGTAATGCTGATGTTGCGCAGGCATGTGTTGCGGCGTGGTGGTAAAGCCGTAGCGGTCATTGCGGGGATGACTGGCCACACGTTTGCCCTGGAAGTAGATTTCCACTAAGCGCGGCTTGGCGTGAAGCTCCACTTTTTCACTCACCAGTTGATGCGGCACTGAGTACAAGTGATTCTCGTACTGCACATGGTAATCGATGTTCACCTTTGCCTGACGGATGTCGGTGTATTCATAGGCATGGCGCGGCAGTGGTTTTAAAGCAGGTTTATCGAGTTCGTCGAACCACTGCTGGCGTGTGCCTGCCATTTGCTTGAAGGGCTTGTTGTTTACTTCTGTCAGTAAGGCGCTGATACACTGGTTCAGCTCATGTAGTGAGAAGAAGGTGTGATGGCGAAGCCGGGCTAATATCCATCGTTCGATAATTTGTACACCCACTTCGGCCTTGGCTTTATCTTTGGGTTTATAAGGCCTGGCGGGCACAACCGCCGTATCATAGTGAGCCGCCAGTTGCTGATAGGCCGGATTGATATCCGGGTCGCTCTTGCAGGCTTTGGTCACGGCACTTTTTAAGTTATCCGGCACCACCATGGTGGGCACACCACCGAGATGCTCAAACGCCCGTACATGGCTGCCCAGCCAGTCTTGCAAGTTCTGAGTCCAGGTCGCTTCAGCGTAGTAATAACTGCTCGCGCCCATGGCTGCGACGAAGATTTGCGCATACCGGATTTCGCCCGTTTGTGGGTTCACAACAGGCATGGTTTGACCCGCATAGTCCACGAACAACACGTCACCTGCCCGGTGATGCTGGCGCATGGAGCGACGCTGTTTCTTCAGCCAGTGCAGATAACGGTCACAGAACTGGGAGTAACTGTAACAGCGGTTGGGGTATTGCTGTGTGTATTCTTCCCACAGCAGTAATTTGGTCACGCCTTTACGGCTTAGTTGCTTACGCAAGTCTGCCCAGTCCGGCTCCTGGAATCGTTTGGCATGGCGGGTATCGGCTTGCGGGTAAAAGCGCCGGGCTAACTGAGTATCATCCAGTTCATCCGGCAGCGGCCAGGACAAGTTCATCACCTTGGCTTTGCTGAGCAGCGTTTGAATGCTGCCGACACTGACTTTGGTGCTGCGATGAATCTCGCGGATACTCAATTCCGCCGAGAAATGCAGCCTCAATACCTCTCTGATTTTACGCATTGTAATCCTTTTCAAACCTAACCCTCACTCGCCAACGAAAAGTCAGTGGTTAAGTTATCAAATTAATAGTGATTTCAATGCGTTGAAATGATTCCGGTGTACTTGAACACCAATTCCGGAAATCAGCCCAAAACTGTACTAAATAAATCCGGAATCAGTGTTCAAATGATTCCAGAATAGGTGTTCAAGTGTTTCCGGAATCGCTGTTCAGATCCGGCCGGAATATGCAACTATCGACATAAAAAGGTTGGACCTCACCATACCGAAAAAGTGCCGATAAAAAGTAAAAAAATATTTACTCAATCCAGGGGATTAAAATGAATAATAACGTGTCTATGCTTTCTAAGAGCATTAGATTTGCATTGCTTTTCGGAACATCTGTTGCTGCAGCTATGCCCGCCATGGCTCAGGAAGCAGTTAGCGAAGAAGAGAAAAGCGTCGAAGTATCAGAGAGAATTACTGTTACAGGTTCGCGTATTCGTAGGGTAGAGCTGGATTCAAACACGCCAGTATTTACATTTGACGCAGAAAACATCTCAGTTCGTGGCTTCACCAATGCTGCGGATATGCTTAACCAATCACCTCTTTTCGGGGGGTCACAAACTCCGCTTGGTGGTCAGGACGGTTTCAACGCCGGTCAGAACCAGGTAAACCTGTTCGACCTGGGCACCCAGCGTACGCTGACGTTAGTTAATGGTCGCCGCTTAGTAACCTCTCAGTCGGCTGTTGCCGGTGGTTCGCAGGTTGACTTGAATACCATTCCCGCGTCACTTATCGAGCGCATTGAAACGGTACCATTAACCGGTGCTGCTTCTTATGGTGCCGATGCGATCGCGGGTACCGTAAACATCATTCTGAAAGAAGATTATGAAGGCTTCGAGTTTACCGGTCAGTACGGTAATAACGAAGATAATAACGCACAGAGCATCCAGTTCAGTACACTTGCCGGTGGTAACTTCGCTAATGGTCGCGGTAACATTACCTTTGGTATGGAATATACCCGTGATGATGGTCTTCTGCAGTGTGATCAGGATTTCCTGTGTAACAACAACATAGGTTTTGATAACGCGTCCAACCGTTTGGTAGACCGCGACGGTGACGGTGTTGCCGATGATCTGAACGGCGACGGTGTAATCGATGCCAATGACTCAACATCGCTTACACTGGCATACGAAGAGCTCAGACTGGCGCTATTTACGCCTTATGGTTCAGTAACACCCAATGCAGCGGGTCGTTTCCTGGCACCCTTTGGTTTAGGTGCATTCCCAGACGGAAACTTTTATGCCTTTAATCCGGACGGTTCTCTGGGCACCTGTGAGCAGGGTCCTTCTCAGACTCGAAGCATCTTAACCCGTGGTGGCGATGAGTTCTGTGGTACCGACTTCTTCGATACCGTAACGCAGATTCGCTCGCCGACCAGCCGTTATAACACCTATGCCTCGTTCCGTTTTGATATCACTGACAACATTACGTTTAAGCAGGATTTCATTTATTCAAACACCAAAGGTTCAGAACTGGTTAACCAGGGCGGTTTCCAGACTGGTTTCTTTGGCGGTACGTCTGCAGCTATTACGCTTAATATGAATAACCCATTCCTGTCTGAGCAAGCACGCACTACACTGCGTGATGCTGGCCTGGAAGGTGATACTTTTGGTCTTCACCGTTTTAACAACGACCTGCTTGGCTCTGGAGCGAATGCTAACGAAACTCAGGTATGGCGTGTATCTAATATCCTTGAAGGGGTATTCGAAGCCTTCGATCGCGAGTTCTACTGGGATGTGTCAGTAGTTCACGGTCGTTCTGATATCTTGGTAGAGACTACCGGTATTGTTGATGGCCGTTTCCTTAACGCGGTTGATGCGCGTTTGGTTGATGATGCGATGCTTGAGCAAATTCGTCTGCAAGACCCTGACAATGCAGATGATGATTTGGCTGATCTGAATGCCGCTCTGGGTGTTCTGCAAGGTTCTAACGGTGGTTCTACCGCGAATATCTCTCGTGGCGATACCATTTGTGGTGCTTATGCAGACTTAGCTGCGGGTACATTAACCGGCTTCAACGAGCGTGCAACGGGCTCTGGTCTGGTTGACGAAGATATTCCATTCCTGGATGGCTGTGTACCGTTAAACCTGTTTGGTTCACAAGCGTCTCCAGAGGCACTGGACTTTATTACCGGTGGTACTCAGTTAGCATCTTCAAACAACCTGCAAACTGTCTGGACAGCTAACATTGGTAGCTACCTGTTTGAACTGCCAGCGGGTTATGTTGACTTTGTTATTGGTACCGAGCGCCGTATCGAAAAAGGTGAATACAATCCTTCAGTAGGTCTGCGTGTACCGATTACTCGTTCAAGTGTTTCTCGTCCGGTAAAAGGTGGTTTTGACACTGAAGAATACTATGCTGAGATTGCGGTACCAATCATTTCTGATGATATGGGTATCCCATTTGTACAGTCATTAGAATTCAGCGGTGCATACCGTTACCAGGAGTTTAATACTCAGGCCCCTCGTGGTTACGACGATCGTACTACCGATGCTGACGTGTATCAGGCCAGCTTAAAGTGGCAGGTTAACGAAGACCTCGGCTTACGCGGTACGTACGCAACAGCGTTCCGTAACCCGTCTATCCAGGAATTGTTCCAGCCTGCTTCACAGAGCTTCATTTTGGGAGATGACCCTTGTGACTCTCGTACTGTAGGTTTAGGTCCGAATCCTGAAGTGCGCCGCGCGAACTGTGAATCTATTGGTATCGACACTGACACCTTTATCTCAAACATTCAGGACGGTACGATTTCAGGTGGTGTTGTCTCTGGTAACCCAGGTCTTGAGCCAGAGACTAACAAGTCTTACTCAGCCGGTGTTATCTATACGCCATCTTATGTAGAAGGTCTTGAGATTGCGATTGACTACTACAACCTGGAAATCGAAGATTCAATCGCGGACGTTGACTTTGAGATTCAGGCTGCAACCTGTTTCGATTCAAACAACTTCCCGAATGAAGCTGCGTGTGACTCTTTCGTACGTGATGAAAACAATCAGGTTATCTCGGCTACTAACCAGCCTGCTAACGTAGCACTGTCTACATTTGAGTCGGTTACTGCTCGCGTATTCTACGAGTTCTCTCTGGCCGATATGGGTGATATCTCAATCGACGCCTTTACTCAGCACAATATTACCAACGAGTTCCAGGCTACGCCTGCTTCTGAGGTAACGGAAGATGTAGGTGACTTCGCCGATCCGGATTGGTTGGGTACTGTGGATACTACCTGGACTTACGGCGATTGGTTAGTCAGTCACCGTATGCGCTGGCAGACTTCAGTGCTGATCGATCCACTTGATCAGCGACTGTATGCATCGAGCTGGGAAGTGCAGGAAGATGGCTCTTACTCTGGTAATCTGACCAACAAGTCTGGAAGCCGTTTCATCAACGACCTGTCAGTACGCTATACAGTTACCGAAAATACCTCTGTTCAGCTAAACATCCTGAACATGCTTGACCGTAAACCTGATGCGAACGGTTCAATTGCCGAAGCAGCTGGTCACTACGGTGTGGATGAGCGTTTAGGCCGCCGCTTCAGTGTGCGTTTCAATTCTAAATTCTAAAATTGCATTCGCGCTAAGTTAGCGTAGTTAACAGTAAAAACCCGGCAGAGCCTAATGCCGATCAGTTAAGAATATTTTCATGATCGGTTGACCGATCTTTTTAGTGGTTCAAAATCCGATACTAGTTTCTGGTATCGGATTTTTTTATGTCTTTACTAACACACCTCGATGATACATTTGGTCATGCCGAAGATTTTAATGCTATCGATAAACTGATGTCTTTTATTGACCCAGACCTTCTTCAGCAAGCCTATGAGTTATCAGGTGTAGCAACTGTCAGGCGCCGCCGGTTACCTTTGGATTCAGTCGTTCTTACCATTGTGGGCATGAGCCTTTTTCGTAACGATCCGGTCTGGGATATTGCCAACAAACTTGATGTATCGTTACCGGGTAAAAATCGTTTTGTTGCGCCTAGTGCGGTGGTTCAAGCCCGACAGCGACTGGGTGACGAAGCCATCGGACATGCTTTTAAATTAATGGCACAGCGGGCATTTGGTAAGTATGCATTCGAACAGTGGTGTGGGTTAAATGTGCTGGCGGTTGATGGTGTGATGTTTCGTGCTCAGGATACCGCAGAGAACGTGGCTGCATTCGGTTGTGACCGAAATGCTAAAGGTGATAATCCGTACCCACAGGTTCGCATGTGTAGCTTGATGGAAACATCCAGTCACCTTCTCCTGGCCAGTGAGTTTGACTGCCGGGATGTAGGAGAGATGTCTCTTGCAGAGCGGCTTATTCCTTCGGTCCCCGATAACTCCCTGACCCTCTTCGACAGAGGATATTATTCGCTGGGATTGCTGTACCGGTGGGTGACCAAAGGGGCTAATACGCACTGGATGCTTCCTGCTCGTAAAGATTTACAGTACACAGTGAAACATCAACTAAGCGAACATGATGCCGTCGTGACCCTCAAGACATCGCCTCAGGCGCGAAGGAAGTTTGAGGGGTTACCTGCAACTATCGATACGAGACTGACCAGCTATGAAGTAGACGGAAAGACCTACCGCGTACTTAGCTCAATGGTCGATGCGATGCAGTTTCCCTACGAAGAGATTGTCGATGTGTATGTTCAACGTTGGGAAATAGAACTGGGCTTCAGGGAAATGAAGCAGTCCCTACACCAAGCCAAGCTAACACTTCGTAGCAAGAAACCTGAAATGGTACGTCAGGAGCTTTGGGGGCTATTACTCGCCTACAACCTGATTAGAATGATGATGCTTGATGCCGTTAAAGATATGCCTGAACTATCTCCTTCACGGCTTAGCTTCAGTCTCTGCATGAGACATATTATTGTGTTCTTCCTGACCACCATCCCTGACACAGTAACTAAATTACCTGTTCACTATGAATACCTGATGGAATCGTTGAGGATGATGAAGTTACCCGACAAACGACCTGATAGGTATTATCCACGGGTGATAAGGAAGAGGCCGACTAAATACCCCTCAAAGAAAAATGCCAGTCAGCTTAACTGACTGGCATTACGGCAGAGCCGGGTTTTTTATTACCAATAAAAAACTTCACTAAAAAAGAAGCGAGATTAACTAATCCTATTTAAAGCGATAATTTCCCGCCAACATCCCAACGTAACCTGATGACTTGAGTCGGGTGATTAAATGAGCGTTTATTGAAGCACTCAACGTAAACTGACATATATAGCCGCTGACTTCTTTTTGTTACCTGAACCGATAACAGAATCTGCTATTGTTACATTTCGCTGGCGCTTTTTTGTTTATTAAATCGTATAAAGTAGGCAATTAAGCGGCGATTTGCCGACTGCTATCGACCAATGCAATGCGTAATACTTTAGGCGTATGTCAGAATCTAATCAGCGTCGCACATTTAACACTGCGTGGCGTTATTGCTAAACAAAAATAATAAAACCTATCCAGACTGGAGCTGTGTTGGCATGCACTGGTCTGCTGATGCAAAAATTTGTTGTTTAAATAACGTAATTTTATTACAGTTAATTAAATTTATTTTTACACAAAAGGCCACACAACTGCTTAATCACTAAGCAATCACATTATGATCCATGCGGTGTAAAGAGCTTGTTACTTGACTCCCTTATTGATCTCGTGTGACTATAAGACGTTCGTAGTATTGGTGTCAGTATGGCAAATACTACCTTCCTAAATATAGATAAATTTTATACGCCCCTTGCGAAGCAGTATTTTTATTACAAGTCGCAAGGATTCAAATAAGAAATTGGTTGGGAACTATGTCCAAAATGAGCAAGAGAACTCTTATTGCTTCTACTATGATGGGTGCATTCGCACTGACTGGTAGCGCAGTCGTCTCTGCAACGAATCTGAGCGATCTTCACAAAGAAGAAGCAAAGATTCATGCGGCTGCAGCGAAATCTCAGGAAAAAATCAACTCACTCTTCGAACAGTCACAAGATCTGTTAGTAGAATACCGTGGTGTTGTTGATGAAACTGAAAACCTGAAGATCTACAACGATTACCTGGCAAGTCTGGTTGCTGACCAGCAGCGTGGTATTGACTCTTTACAAAAGCAAATCGACAGCATCGAAGATACCAAACAAGGTATCGTTCCTCTGATGTTCCGTATGATCGACAGCCTTGAGAAATTCATCGAACTGGACGTTCCAATTCGTCTTGAAGAGCGTAAAGAGCGTATCGAAAGACTGCGCGACCTGATGGCTAACTCGAATGTAACCGTTTCCGAGCAGTTCCGTCAGGTGCTTGATGCATACCTAATCGAAACTGAATACGGCACGCGCATCGCGTCTTACCAGGGTACTCTGGATGATAACGGTACTGATGTAACCGTTGACTTCTTTAACCTGGGCCGTACTGCAATGCTTGCTTTGTCTCTGGACCAAAAACACGCTTGGGTTTGGAACAATGACACCCGTTCTTGGGAAGCACTTGGTGATGAATACCTGGGCTCTGTTAACGATGCTGTGAAAATGGCTAACGGCCTGATCCCGGCTGAACTTCTCAAACTTCCAATTAAAGCAGCGGAGTAAGCGTTAATGAAACCAGTATTTAAATCTCTACTCGCCGCTGCGACGGTAGCGGTTATGTCTTCTACTGCGGTAGCTCAGGAGCCAGCATCTCTGCAAGACCTGCTGAACTCTGTGAAAGAAAATCGTGCTTCTGAAGCAAAAATCAACGCACAGCGCGAAGCAGAATTCCAATCTGCCCGTGCCGACAAGCAAGCATTACTGCGTAAAGCTCAGTCTGAATTAAAAGCTGAAGAAGACCGTGGTGATCGTCTGCAACAACAATTTTCTGACAACGAAGTAACGTTGAACGAAAAAGCTGCAGAACTGGAACAGGCTACCGGTACTCTAGGTGAGATGTTTGGTGTGGTACGTCAAGCATCTTCTGAAGCTTACGGCCGTATCGCAACGTCAATCGTAAGTGCTCAGTATCCTGGCCGTGACGAATTCCTGGCTCGTATGTCTGAAGAATCTAAAGGTCTTCCTAACATCGACGAACTGGAAGAGCTGTGGATTTCATTGCAAACTGAAATGACTGAACAGGGTTCAGTAGTTAAATTTACTACTGACGTAATTAACCTGGACGGTGGTACTAACTCACAAGAAGTTCTGCGTGTTGGTACATTTAACTTAGTAGGTGACGAAGGTTACCTGACTTACGACGACGAGAACGACATCGTTCAGCCTCTTGGTCGTCAGCCAGACGGCTACCTGGTTTCTGCTGCTAAAGATGCACGCGAAGCAACTTCAGGTTTCGTACCTTTTTATGCTGACCCTTCACGCGGCCAAATCTTAGGTCTGTTGAAGCAGAAAGCAACTATGTCTGAGCGTTATCACGCTGGTGGCGTAGTAGGTTACGTAATCACTGGTATGCTGGCAATTGGCCTGTTAATCGGTCTGTACAAACTGATCACCCTGACTCTGATTGGTGGTAAGATCCGTTCACAGCTTAAAAATCCTTCAGCTCCTTCAGACAAAAACCCTCTGGGTCGAATCCTGAAAGTTTACAGTGAAAACAAAAACGTTGACGCTGAGAACCTGGAACTGAAACTGGATGAAGCTATACTGCGTGAACTGCCAAGCATCGACTCTGGCATTAACGTAATCAAAATCTTTGCGGCAATTGCACCTCTGCTGGGTCTGTTAGGTACAGTACTAGGTATGATCGCTACCTTCCAAACCATCACACTGTTCGGTACTGGTGACCCACGTATGATGGCAGGAAGTATCTCTATGGCACTTGTAACTACCGCGCAAGGTATTATTGCAGCGCTGCCATTAATCTTGACGCACAGCATCGTTGCCTCTAAGAGCAAGTCAATCGTTCATATCCTGGACGAGCAGACTGCAGGCATCATTGCTGCTCACGCAGAGTCGGAGAAAGCATAATATGGTTTACCTGATTGGATTATGGGAATCGGTCAGGGACTTTATCGCTACCGGCGGTGACGTGTTATACGCTGTTGCTGCCGCGCTCTTTCTCATGTGGGTATTAATGATTGAGCGCTACTGGTATTTGACGTCAGTGTTTCCAAAAATGAAAAAGCAAATTATTCAGGATTGGAACGCTCGTGCAGATACTAAGTCATGGTATGCGCATAGAATCCGTGAAGCGTGGATCTCCGAGGCTTCAGATAACCTGAACGCCAGAATGCTTATCATTCGAACCCTGGTAGCTATGTGTCCGTTAATCGGACTACTGGGTACTGTAACTGGGATGATCAGCGTGTTTGAGACTATGGCAACGCAAGGTACGAGTAACGCACGTCTTATGGCGGGTGGTATCTCGATGGCAACTATCCCGACAATGGCGGGAATGGTCGCGGCGCTGTCAGGGCTGTTTATCAGTACTCGTCTCGAGGCGAAGGTTAAGATTGCGCGGGAAAAGCTAGTTGATAGCTTGCCGTATCATTAGAGAGAGAGATTATGGCTCGAAAAGTCAGAACCGAAGAGGAAGATGCAGCGATTGATATGACGCCCATGCTGGACATCGTATTCATCATGCTGATCTTCTTTATCGTGACAACGGTTTTCGTTAAGGAAGCCGGTATAGAAGTTAACAAGCCCGATGCGAGCCGAGCGTTCTTACATAAAAATGCTAACATTTTCATTGCGATCACCGAAGATGGCGATGTCTGGTTAGATAAACGCGAGGTGTCTGTCGACAGCGTCAGGGCAAACTTAGAGCGATTACTTACGGAGCAACCAACTGATTATGTGTTTATACAGGCTGATATTAAGGCTAAACACGGGGTGGTTGTTGAAGTTATGGACCAGGTTAAAGCCGCAGGCATTGACCGTATAGCAGTAGCAGCGAGGAACTAGTATGGGTAGAATTATCGCCTCTATAGTCATCGGTGCAGCCGTAGCATTTGGTCTGTTCGTAGTAATGGCTAAACTTATTGAAAACTCAGCGCGTCCGGTTGATGAAATTCCGGATGCACCGGTTATCGATATCGTTATGCAGCCGCCAGAAGAGGATACGCAAACACGTACCCGTGTTCCGCCACCTCCTCCGCCTCCGCCACAACAGCCGCCTAAAATGGAGCCTGTTGAGCCGGAAGAAGCTGAGCCGGATGCAGACGGATTCAGTCTGGATATTCCAGGTGTTGATACCGGTGGTGTTGGTGTAAACATTGGTGGTGTTGGTGCGATGCAGAGTGATGGTGATGCGACACCTATCGTTCGTATCGATCCTAAGTACCCGCCGCAGGCAGCACGTGATGGTAAAGAAGGCTGGGTTAAGCTTCAGTTTACTATCATGGAAGATGGCTCGGTTGATGACATCGATGTAATCGATGCGGATCCTAAGCGTATCTTTGACCGTGAAGCCCGTCGCGCTCTGGCGAAGTGGAAATACAAGCCTAAGATCGTAGACGGTAAGCCTGTTAAGCAACCAAATATGTTTGTACAACTAGACTTTAAACTGGAGCAATAATCATGTTGAAATCCACAATGTTTAAAAAGTCACTGGTAGTAGCGGCATTCACTCTGGGCTCAGCGATTGCGTTGCCAGCAGCAGCGCAAAGCTCGGCACCGGTAGTGTGTCCAGGCTACGAGAAAGGTACAACCAACCTGGTTGGTGAGCGTGTAGGTAAAAAAGTACAAAAGGCTTTTGAAGCGTACAACGAAGACCTGATTGATGACGCGATCACAATCCTGTCTGAGATTGAAGCGAAGGAAGACTTTGACAAAGCTTATGTAAACCGTTTCCTCGGTAACATCATGGCGACTAAAGATGGCATGGGGCCAAAAGCCCTGGAGCTGTTAGTGTCGTCGGTAGAAACTAAGGTGTTAAACGACCTTGAGCACTCGCAAACGCTCAAGCTGGTTGCTGACCTTAGTCTGCAGGAAAAGGAATACGAGCAAGCGGTTGAGTACTATCAGGCATATCTGGACTTTACTTGTAAAGAGGACCCTGAAGTTTACACCCGTATGGCCAACGCTTTTTATGAGCTGAAGCAATACGACAAGCTTATCGATCCAGCTAACAAAGCTATCGCGTTGTATGAAGAGCCAAACAAAAACCCATACGTACTGAAGTTATCTTCGTACTATGAGCGTAAGATGTACAAAGAAACCGTTGGGGTTGCTGAGGACATCGTTAATACGTTCCCTGAAGAAGGAAAGTGGTGGGTTCAGTTAGGTCAGTTTTATCTGATGATCGAAGACTATAAAAAGTCTTTGGCGACATTAGAAATTGCTTATGACCAAGGCTTTTTAGAAAAACCTAACCTGATAAAAATGTTGTCTCAGTTGTATGCAACAAACAATATGCCTTATCGCTCAGCCAAGGTGCTGGCGGAGAATATTGCGAACGGCAAGATTGAGAAAACAGCAGATAATCTGGCGTCTGTAGCGAACAGCTATCACCAGGCGATGGAGTACGAAACTGCTGCACAGTATTATCAGCAAGCGGCAGAAATGTCGTCTGATCCAGAATTTTACCGTAAGCAGGGTGTTCTGCTGCTGGTTGCAGAGGATTACAAAGGTGCTATTACAGCTCTTTCTAAAGCTCTGGAACGTGGCGTAGAAGACCCGGGCAAAGTTCACTTTAGCTTAATGGAAGCTAACTTCTATGCCGGAGACTTTAAACAAGCCTACGAGCATATTAAGGAAGCGAAAAAGGACAAGACATTACGCAGAAATGCGAATGCCTGGGAACCTTACATCAAGCAAAAAGCGAAAAACCGCGGTATTAATATCTAATAGAAAAAAGCGCCTTAAGGGCGCTTTTTTTATCTCTGTTATCCTCATTCTTTATTGTTCTTACCGGGTAAGTACACGACCAATATGGCTGGAGATGAAACGCTCCGTTTCACGTTTACCGCTGAGCCTGTACCGCTCAGTAAGGGTATTGAGT
>CEUM01129998.1_pt1 | contig 12625 bp, 10 predicted proteins | sample 356421 | NCBI WGS metagenome assembly CEUM01 (sample SAMEA2622716, study PRJEB7988) | marine metagenome | biome: marine biome (ENVO:00000447); feature: surface water layer (ENVO:00002042); material: "saline water (ENVO:00002010), including plankton (ENVO:xxxxxxxx)" | depth 5 m | reverse complement strand
CCTTGTCCTTGACCTTGGCCCTGACCTTGTCCTTGACCTTGTCCTTGTCCTTGTCCTTGGCCCTGGCCTTGTCCTTGACCCTGGCCTTGGCCTTGGTCTTCGGACTCGCCACCGCCTTCGGTGCCACCGTCGCCGGAACCTGCTTCGGACTCCTGGAAGTCAGGATCGTAGGCGTCGGGGATGCCGTCGCCGTCCGAGTCAGAGTACTCACCGTCGTTGGGGTCGGTCGGGAACTGGTCGACGTTGTCCGCCTTGCCGTCACCGTCGGTGTCGGCGTCGTTCGGGTCGGTGCCCTTCGCGTACTCCGCGGCGTTTGACAGGCCGTCGCCATCCGGGTCAGCGTTGGCGTCACCGCCCGAGGTGGGGTTGAGGCCGTTGGCCACTTCCCAACCGTCGGGCAAGCCGTCACCGTCGCTGTCGGCGTTGTTCATGTTCGTGCCCTGGGTTTGCTCTTCGGCGTTGGTCAGACCATCGCCGTCCCAGTCGGCGCCACCGTCGGTGCCGTCGAGTGGGTCAGACCCCTCGCCCGCGACCGCCGTAGCGGTGCTCAGGGCGAGGAAGAGCGCAATCAGGACGCTCACGAGCTGCTTGCTGTTGTTCTTCGTCTTGTTCATGTTTGTACACTCCTTGTTTCTTGGTTGTGTTTTACACAGGGAACCCGCTGTTCCCTCTTTCCGCACGAAGGCCGGTGATCTGCACAGGCGATGGGCGGGAGGTCAGCGGTGAGAGGAGGTCGGCTTGAGACGCGGCGTAGAGCATGCGCTCTTCTGCGAACACCTGAGCGGTGGTCGCCATGCCGTTGATGTCTCGCAGTGTGCCGTTTTCGTACTCCTCATTCATCGCTTTTCACGGGGTCATTCATAGGGAACCCAACGTTCCCTCTACCGTTTGGACCGGACTGACCCTATTTGAAGGGCGCGGCGGCGTGCTCAAGAAAGGCCTGCTGCAATCGGTGGCTCGGGAAGCAGCATCGAGGCGGGGTGACTGCGAACGTACTGCGCGACCGTGGTAGCAACCTCCAGATCAAGAAAGCGATGCTGCCGACGGCCGCCATTTCCAGTGGCCTTTGCAAAGAGGTCTTGGAAGCCTGGGATGCGAGATCGCACATGTCGCGTCAGCGCGATTTTGGCGGCTCGAACGGTGTTGGAGCCTCGCAAGTGATGGCCGTCGGGGCCCTCGAGCCCGAGGTAATGCACCAACCTCGCTTGGCGTTCACCGACCTTCCCCCCCAAGGCAATCATGCCGAGGATGATGAATTGGTCGCGCGTGGCGGCATCCCACCTGTGGTGGTTGCGTGGCTGTTCCTTGGTGCCGTCGAACTTCTCAACCAAGGCCTGGTAGATCTCTTGATGGCGGCCATCGAGGTGCTCGACGCTGGGCGGTTCCACGTTTCTTGGTTCCAAACGAACGTCATGGGGAAGGATGGATGCGAAGCTTTCGAAGCGGTATTCTGACTTGAGCCAGCGTTCGAGGCGGGTGGAAAAACTTGGATCTGAACCTGATTGCTGCCAAACAGATCTTCGAATCAAATCCTCGGCTTCAGCCTCGAAGACATCTGGAGAACGACGGGCAATGGCGTGAATGGCGTCAAGAAGGCCGTTACGGCGGACTTCCCGCTCTTTCCTGAGAAGGTTCAGCTCATCGGGTGACATGTTCTCATCTTGTTCTGGTCTGGGACCTAGTTTAGTCTTATCCGCAAGCGCATGCACATGCGCATCTTGAACGGGGGGCATCATCATGAATCGAACACGAAAATCCTCGAGTACACATAAACAACGCTCAGATAAGCCCGCAGACGGGGGGTTCAATCGAACAAACCGTCCAATGAACGCCGCATCGAGCGATGGGGGCCCACGCCAGCAATGTCGTAGGGTGGGCCAAAGGCGTCCCATCCCATGCGGACGTAGAACCCAATGGCGGCTTCCCTCGCCTGCAGCCATCCTGTTCGTGCACCCCATGTGCGCACGGAAGCGCGCAAGAGGTGGTCGAGGGCCAACGCACCGAGGCCGGTTCCACGCCACGCCTCGATGACGCCCATCTGCCGCACCTGCATGGCAGGGCGGAGGTCAGGTGCCGCATGGCGCAGCGGCGAAAAGGATGGAATCTGGGCTGCACCCGGGCCGGAATGATCGGCCGCTGCGCCATCCCCATCAATCAGGTGTCCGCGCGCTACGGCCACCACCGCTCCGTTCACCTCAACCCACACGTGCAGAGCTTGGTCGTCGTCCGGAAGGCGTTCCGAGCCGGGAGGTCTCCCGAGCGGCGCCCGAAGCACGGCGTACCGCGTGGCGTAGTAGGCTTCAGGCGCCACCTCGCCAGGCCCAGCAACGTGCACCACGGGCTCTGGCATGGCCTCACCACGTGGCGAAACTGGCCCAGAGCCAGAACACGAAGGAGCCGGGCATCAACAGGAACCCTGTGATGGCGCCCCAAGCGGCGGAGCGCCCCTTGCGAAGCCCACCGACGAGGGCAAGGATGGGCAGGCCCAGCAGCGAAGCGATGGGGGCGACGGTCAACATCGTGGTGTAGGCCGCCCAGCGGCGGTCGTCCATCTCCCACGCCACCATGTTCTCAAATTCCATGTTCAGGTTGAGGGTCGTGTTGCCAAGTTGTTCGTGATCAAACCACAACGTGGAATTGCTCGGCGCCCATCCGCCGACCTGAACACCGTACGTGTAGGTTTGAAGATCAAGGTAAGGGGCGATGACGTCGGGGTCTCCCCAATAGCAACTCTGCATGCGGAGCGTCAGACGAACGCGCTCGTCCTCTTCGAGTTCAGGATGGGGAACTAAAATCTCAAGGTAGTCGAAATTGCACGGCTCCTCAAAACCCGCTGCGGAGTAGTTCAATTCCCAACCGTCTTCGACGGCGGCCGGCGTCGTGTCGTATGCCACGCTCCAGTAGTTGGAATGGTGGAAGGTTGCGGTTGTGTTGCTGTGGTTCAGCGCAAGGTCGGTGGAGATGAACATGGTGCGGTTGTCCCAATCGTTGCGGACCTCGACGGTGATGGCGTTGAGGTCGATTGGCATGTAGGTCATCATGACGTCACGGGGCGACTCCGCATCCCACATTTGGTCGTGGTTGTAGCCCCCGTAGTACCCGTAGTCGGAGCCGGCATCGTCGCCGTGGCCCAACCACACTTCTTCCCAGTATCCGCTGTCTGAGGCGGCATCGTCGTACGTGTATGGTTTCCAGATGGAAGAGAGGCGAAGGTCTCCGTCTGGGTTCATGCGCACCTCTCCCTTGCCGTTGATGACCTCGACCACGACCTCCTCGTTGCTCCAAATCTCTTCGGTGTTCATGTAGGACAGGGTTGCGGACAACAGGAGGACGGCGAGAAGCAATTGCAGGGCGCACGCCATGCCCACGAAGCGCCAATAGGTGCCGCGCTGCCAAGGGCTCTTCGTTGGCGTCACGACGCCGTAGCCTGCTTCGCCCGCCACGCCCCCGCTCAAGACCGGTTGCCCGGACAATGTGGAGGTGACCGCTGCATCGGTCAGCATCACGGGCGCAGGGGCGGTGGGCTCTGGCTCCTTGTGCTGGCCAGCGTCCTGCGCCCAAGGAGGTGCGGCTGCATCGGTCATGCGCGGAGGGCAGCCTGCGGTGATTTCAGGAGTTCGTCGAATTGAGTCGCCGAGGGATGGGGTGAAATATCGGGCGCGGCTCGGCGACCTGCTGCACGGATGTCAGAGTGGCTATGAGCGGGACTGCAGATCCTGAGACCGGAGTTCGAATCTCCGTCCGTGCTCCTCACCCCCACCAAGCGTGGCTGTGCCGTGCGCAAGGCACGCACATTTGAAGACCGGAAGCGCGTCGTTCACCCATCCGTCCTTGCGATGGATGACATGGAGATGGGACCATGCCTCGCCCGAACCCGGTGTTTTCAGACGTGGGCCGTGGCTTCGCCGCGTACCTGGCACCACCGCCTCCTGACGTGATTCGTTTCACGGTCGGACAACCCGATTACCTCACGCCTGAACCGGTGGTGGAAGAAGCCGTCAAGGCCCTGCGCGGCGGTGCACACGCCTACACCCGAACTCAGGGCAGTCCCTCGCTGTGTGCCGCGGTTGCGTCCCACTTGGAGGGGTACGGGATCCCCGCCGTGGCTGACGACGTGGTGGTCACCCCGGGCTGCAAGCAAGCGGTGCTCTACGCCCTCATCACGACCTTGGAGGCCGGGGACGAAGTCTTGCTGCTCTCTCCGGCTTGGCCCTCCTACGACGGCATGGTGCAAATCGCGGGCGGCCGCCCCGTCCACGTTCCCGTGCGACGCGAGGATTACCACCCGGACCTTGCGGCCCTGCGTGCCGCCATCACCCCGGCCACCAAGGCCATCCTGCTCAACTCGCCAAACAACCCGACGGGAGCGGTCTACACCCGTGAAGAAGTGAAGGGCATCGTGGACCTGGCCGTCGAACATGACCTCTGGATCATCGATGACATGATCTACGCTCCACTCGCCTTCACAGAGGAAGGCTACGCCTCTCCTGCGTCAATGCCCGGTGGAGCAGAGCGAACCGTGACCGTTGGCGGCTGGTCCAAGGGATGGGCCATGACCGGGTGGCGGCTGGGATGGATCACCGGACCGCATGACCTCATGCAGGCGGTGATGACGATGAACACCAGTGCGTCCACGCACGTGCCCACCTTCCTGATGCCGGCGGCTGAAACCGCCCTCGCCTTGACCGCTGAAGTGCAAGCCATGGCCGATTCCTTTGCGGCACGGCGCGTGCTCTTCCACGAGGGGTTGCAGCGCCTTCCTGGCGTCCATGCCCCTATGCCAGAAGGTGCGTTCTACGCGCTGGCTGACGTGACGGGAACGGGCATGGACGACGTCACCTTCGCCGACCGCGCCCTCGAAGAGGCTCGCGTGGCGGTCATTCCGGGTTCCCTGATGGCCGGTGGCGAAGGCCTGATTCGCATGTCGTACGCCACCGACGAAGCGTCCATCACGGAAGGCATGCGCCGCTTGCAGGCCTGGTTGGAAGGCCTCTGAGACCGATGGTCAGCGGTTTCGCTTGCCCTTCTTGCCGCCTTTGCCCTTGGCCGGACGGCGGGGTCGTCCGTCGTCTTCCCACGCCCTCGAATTGCGGGCACGGCGGTCTTGTTGATCGATCCAAGCGTCGCGCGCATCGGCCCGGGAAGGGCGGCTGAGGTGATCGGGCATGTCGGCAAAGGATTCGATGGTCAAGCGGAGGCCGCCGAGTTCGTCCTGCAGCTGCCGGACGTTCTCGCCCCCTTTGCCGATGAGTGGCGCGACCATGTGCTGCGGTGCATAGACGGTCGCGGTCACGTCGCTGGTGAAGTCGATGGTGCACTCCACGCCCACCCACTGTCGAATGGTGTGGGCGAGTTGGGCCTTGGCCAGCTTGCGCATTGGAGATTCATGGCCCTGCGGTCCGCCCACGGGCACCACGGCGATTTCCTGACCGAAGGCGAACATCTCGTGGGTCACCTGGCCGTCGGGGAAGGTGCACACTTCGATGACCGGGCGAGCCAATTCTTCCTGCATGCCGGAAGGCGGTTTGACGGTCATCTTCAGTTCGAGCACCTGTGCGATTTGGCCCTGCTCAACGTGGATGATGGTGTCCAAGACCTGGCTGACCAGACCAAGTTCGACTTTCCCGATGAGGCGCTGCACGGCTTCCAGCGCGGAGTTCGCGTGCGTCACGCCCAGAAGGCCAACGCCAGCAAGACGGACGTCGGCGAAGATCTCGAAATCGCGAGCACGGCGCACTTCGTCGAAGATGACGAAATCTGGCCGAACGAGGAAGATGATCTCCGCGGTCTTCTCCAAATCGCCTTCCAGCGGTGCGTATTGGGTGATGCGTTCTGCGAGTTGAAGGTCGCGAGGCGCCTCCATCGTCTTCACCATCGCACCCACGTTGCGGTCGAGGTGGCCGGCGATGGCTTGGGCCAGCGTGGTCTTTCCTGAACCGGGGCGACCGGAAATGAAGACGCCGCGATGGTGGTCCGACAAGCGGTCGATGAGGCGCTGGTCGAGGTCGTAGGCCTCGATTTCCAGGCGGGCCACGGGCCTGACGATGGTGATCTCGTGGGCGTCCGCAAAAGGCGGCCACGCCATGGTGATGCGCAAGTCGCCCAGCTGGATGACCTGGCAGCCCTTGCGGTCAATCTCGAGGAAGCAGTCGCTCCGGTCGTCGTTCGCGTCCACCAAATCACGGAAAGCGTCCATCAATTCGGACATCTGCGGCGTCTCCCACGCCTCGTCGATGCCCTCGACCTCCCCCAAGCGGAGTTCTGAGATGTGCCCCGCCTTGGTGCGCGGCAGGCAGCCCGCCTTGAGGAACAGCGTGGAGACTTGTTCGGTCAACAGCGCATCTACGGAGGCGGGAAGGTCCGGATGGTCGCCGTGGGTGGCCATGCTGCAAGGGCGGCGCCGAAGCCCTTCACCCTTCGCCGTCTTCAGGTCTTGGCGTTGGGCTCCATCCACAGGTAGGTGGCGTAGCCGGTGCCCACCGTGGCGAGCATGGTGAGGGCGGATTCAACCAGAGGGTAACCGAGGCTGTTGACCATCCACAAGGTCGAGACCATGCCCACGAGGAACGCCCCAAGGTGGCCGAGCAGTGTGCCAGCACGCAAGTCGATGGCCCCCTCCAGCGGGGAAGACTCGGCAAGGGCCCAGATGATGGCGGTGACCGCGCAAGCGGCGATGAGGACGAGCATGCCCATCATGACGGTCCCGTCGAGCAACCACGCCGCGACGCCAAGGATTCCCGAGAGCCCGAACATGCGGCCGACGGTGCGCATCGAGAGGGACATGGCTCAGCGCACTCGACCTCGATTCTTGAAGCCTCGCGCGACGAGGCGCCGGACGGCTTGATGAGGTGGGGCGCGCTCGGAGGCCCATGGAGGGGCCGCGACTCGAACGGGCGCTGACCTCCGTGCCTCCTTTGCCCTCTGCCGCGATGGAGAGCGCAGCCGCTGTGCTGGACAGCGCCCGGCTGTTCCGCTACGGTGAGCACGTGCCCGAAGGCACGTGGGTGGCTCGCCTTGAGCGGGCCTTCGCCGAGCACTTCGGCACCCGCTTTGCCGTCGCGGTCAATTCAGGCGGCTCGGCGATGTTCCTCGCGTTGCGCTCAGTTGGCGTCGAGGCCGGTGACGTCGTGCTGCTCAACGCGTTCACCCTCGCGCCTGTTCCTGGGGCCATCGAGCACCTCGGCGCGAAGGTCGTGCTGGTGGACGTGGACGCCGATCTGCGCGTCGACCTCGACGACCTTGAGCAGGCCATCCTCGAGCACCGCCCCAAGGCCTTCTTGCTGTCCCACATGCGCGGGCACGTCGCCGACATGGCGGGCGTGGTGGCCTTGTGCGAGGCCCATGGCGTCATCCTCATCGAAGACTGTGCCCACACCCTGGGCGCCAATTACGACGGCACACCCACCGGACTGTTCGGTGCTGCCGGCTGCTTCAGCCTACAGACGTGGAAGCAGATCAACGCCGGCGAGGGCGGCATCATCGTCACCGACGACGAGGACCTCGCGGCCCGTGCCATCCTTGCCTCAGGCGCCTACATGCTCCACGCCCAGCACGGTACGCCGCCTTCGGAAGACGTGATTCAGCGCTGGGCGCCCCACACGCCAAACTGCTCCATGCGGCTGAACGAGTTGGCCGCCGCCATCGCGCTGCCGCAATTGGCAAGCCTTGAGCAGCGAAACGACGCATGGCGGGCCATCTACGACCGGCTCGAAGCGGGTGTTCGCGACCTGCCCAACCTCCGCGTTCCGCGCACCTTGGACAAGGTGGTGCACGCGCCAACCTCCTTCCAGTTCATGGCAGACCTGCCGGCTGAGGACATCGAGCAGTGTCTGGCGGCGTGCGCCGAGCGCGGCGTACCGATCAAGTGGTTCGGCAGGCCTCAAGCCACTGGGTTCACCAGCGTGCATCGGCATTGGGGCTACGTCGAAGCGCGTGCCCTGCCAAAGGGCGATGCGGTCTTGGCCGGTTTGTGCGACATCCGCCTTCCGAGTGATTTGACCGAGGACGAAGTGGACACCATCGTGGCCGTGCTTCGACTCGCCTTCAATCACTGACGGTCCGAATCCGGTGCCGAGCCCGCGCCATCGTCGGCGCGATCCCGGTCTTCTCCGTCCGATGCGTCGTCGTCCGGCCGATCGGATTCGTCCGAAGTGGATTTTCCGTCGTCGCCCTTGGCTTCGCGGTCGTCATCCTTCCCTTCGCGGTCGCCCTCCTTCCCTTCACTGCCGTCCGCCTTGGCCTCTTCTTCGCTGGCGTCCTCGGCCCAGACGTTGTGGTGCTCCGGCCACACACGGTCGAGTTCAACCGAAGCGGACTGGTTCAACGTGCTCAGGTTCGTGGCGGTCACGCCACCTGCGGAAAGGGCGACCACGAAGTCGCCCATGAAAATGGAGCGACGGATTTGCGTTTCACCGCCCCACCAGCGGCCGTCCTCAGCATCGAAGAACAGCGAATGATCCACTTCACCGTACACCGAGAGTTCACCGGAGGTCGCGTTGACCTCGACGAGCATCAACTTCGAAACGTACTCGTAGGACCAGCGGTAATCTCCTGACGCATCGGTCCAGCTGTTGTAACGGTAGGTGGACAACGGCACGGCGAGGAGGCCCTTTGGCGCCCAGTACTGGAAGGCCTTGTGCTCGTAGGTCGCTTCTGACCAGCCCCAGCTCCAACCGCCCTCGCCGGGGTTTTCGACGGGCGCCAGGTCAAGGTGATCGTTCTGGGTTGGCGTGGTCGGATCGCTGACGTCGAAGGTCTGGATGCGCGTGGTCGACCAATCCAGTCCGGTGCCGTCCGCGTTGGCCGGCGCCAGCCCGATGGTCAGCAGCATGCCGTCAGACATCGGGTGAATGTAGGTCGAGACACCGGGCACCTCCAACTCGCCAAGAACGGTGGGGTTGGTCGGATCGCTCAGGTCGATGGTCCACAGCGGATCGATTTGTTCGAAGGTCACCACGTACGCCATGTCCTCGGTGAAGCGGGCCGACCAGATGCGCTCGCCTTCCGCAAGGCCACCGACGTGGCCGATTTGCCGCAGGATTTGCTCGCCCGTCTCGAGGTCGGCCGCGCGCTCCAAGGTCACCACGTGGCTGACCATCGGCTCTGGGTCGTCCATCCACCAGCGGCCCCACTGACCGGTGGTGGTGGCCACGCGCACGACGCCTTCGTGCTCAGAGAGCGAGAACTGGTCGAGGACGGTGCCGTTCACGCGGCCCGAACCGGTGTAGAGCGTGGTGCCGGGGTTGCTGATGTCGAAGGTGTGCAAGTTGGTCGATTCGTCCAGGTCGTCGTTGCCCCAGAACCACCACCCGGCGAAGGAGGGTTCGGCCACGATGAGCACGTCTTCTGAGGCATAGACAAGCGGCGAATTGCCGACGATGTGATCGGCCTCAAACTCGAGGGTGGGCGTGGCCAAATCAAGCGTGAAGATGCTGGTAAAGCCCCGATTCATGCCCTCTTCAGGTGCGGAGAAATCGGCGCATTCGCCGTCCGACATGTGATGGGTGGTGATCGTGGTGCCGGCACGCTCGTGCACCTGAGGCAACAGGTCCTCGAGCGCCAAACCGTCGATGATCTCGCGGTTTCGCTCAATGGCTTCCCACGCGGCTTGCTCACGCAGTTGGCGGCGCAGCGGGTCGTCGTACTCCAGGCGGTAGTAGCCGTCCGGCAGCTCAAGCCACGTGTTCAGACCGGGAATGTCCATCCATGCGTGCGTCACGGCACGGATGCTGCCGTTGACTTCGCGTGCGGTGGAATACCAGCCCTCGATGTACAGTTCGCGCTCAACCTCTGGCGCAGAGCGGTCGTCCATGTCGAGCACGGTGAACTTGGTCAGGGTGGAGGTGCGCCACGAGCCGTAGTCGCCACCCCAGCCCATGGCCTGAGACAGCGGATCTGCGCTGCGCAGGTTCCACGCGGACACGGAAGAGATGACCACCAACCGGTCGCCGTTGAGGAGCATCGCCTGCGGCGAGCCTTCGACGGTCATGTTGGCCACCAAGTCAAGGGCGCCGAATTCGGGCACGGCAATGACGTGCAGCGTTTGCCCATTGAGGTAGTAGATGTGGTGGCCGTCGGTTTTCACGAAATCGGCTTCGTCCACGCCTTGCTCCTGGTTGTTGGTGCCGGAGAAATCCTTGCCGGCGGTGCGGGTTTGGGGCGTGGCCGAGTTGGATCCCCCGTCAGCAGACATCTCGGCGTCCATGGCGATGTCGTCTTCCATCCAGCCCCAGCCGTAGAAGTACTGCTCCTCGACCGCTTGCAGGAGTTCAACACGCATTTCCTGTTCGAGGGACTGCTTGAGGGCATCCTCGAGGTCCGCACAGGTGGCGTAGCCGGTCAGGTGCGGGCTGCCGATCGACCGCTGCGTCAGGTCACCCCAGCCGTCTGGAAGTTCGATGAGATCGAAATCGTCATCGGACACGTTGTCGATGGCGCCAAGGCATCCCGACAGGAAAAACATGGCCAAGACAGCGACGGCAAAGGTGCGCCTCATGGGGTGAGGCTCAGTTCTTTTCCGTATCAATGCCGTGGTTTCATGCTCGGAACTCCTCCCCAAGCGTTCACCGGAGGCTTCACACCACCCGCTCGCCACCTCCTGACATGGGGGCCGACGAAGTCGAAATCGAGCGTCGCTTCCTCATCGACGGTCGAGGCGCCCGCCCTTGGGTGGACCAGAACGAGGGCACCGTCAGCATGGCGCAGGTCTACCTTGGACGTGATGGGTTGAGCGTTGACGTGGCCGGAGGTCGCGTGCTGCACGAGGGCACGGTCTTGGTCGAGGACGTACCAATGGACCGCTTGGAACGCATCGCTGCGCTCGAGGGATGGGCGGTTCGCCTTCGCATGGAAAACGAGCGCGCCGTCCTGACGCTCAAAGGCCCGCGCACGGGGGCCACGGCCGCCGAACACGAGTTTCCCGTTGACGAGACGCTCGCGCGCGATGCACTGAGCCGTCCTGACCTTCCAGTGGTCGAGAAAACCCGCCACTTGTGGCGCGGTGAGGACGGCCACCTGTGGGAGATCGACGAGTTCGAAGGGCCGCTGGCCGGCCTCATCATCGCCGAGGTTGAGTTGGCCGCCGAGGACGAGGCTGTGGTGCTGCCTGCCTTTTTGGGGCTGGAAGTCACCACCGCAACGTCATGGTCAAGCCATTCCCTAGCGAAGCTCGTGCTCGAGGCTCGGCGCAACGAATGAGGGCGCCAGCCGAAGTCCAACGGCCTCCGGGCTGACGTTGCCTTGAAGTGCGCAACCTTCGCTGTTCGCTCATGGCGTCGGGTCCGGAACACGACGACGAGACGCCATCCTTGGCCTCACGCGTCCTCGACCTGCTCGACGACGACCTGCTTGGCCTCGGCGAGACTCCAACAGAGGCGGCGCCCGAACCACCCCACGATGCACCTGCTTTGGACGGTGCTCAAGCGCCTGAGGAGCCGCAGCATGTCGTGGCCGACACGCCGCAACCCGAGGCATTGCCCCCGTTCACAGACGAGCCGACGGAGGTCGCCGCTGAACACGGTGGCGTGGAGCGAGAGGATGAACCTGAACCGGTGGAAGAGCCTCCCTCCGCAGACGACGTGGCGGAAGACAGCGCGGTTGAAGCGCCCGACGAGGCCGCCGCATCGGCGCCCAGCGAAACGCGCCGTGGCCGGAAATTCAAGCCCAAGGGCATGTTCCTCGGACGCCGCCGTGACAACGACGAGCCGGTGGACATCAAGTCCACCGTCCTGGCCCGGCACGCCGCCATGCTCGGCAGCACAGGGTCAGGAAAGACGGTGATGGCCAAGGCCCTCATCGAGGAGGCGGCGCTTGCAGGCATTCCCGCACTCATCATCGACCCGCAAGGCGACCTCGCCCGCCTCGCGCTTGGAGGCGACGCATCCACCATCGAAGCCAAGGGCGAGGATGCGGCGCGGATGCGCAAGCTGATGGACAGCACGGAAGTGCGCATTTGGACGCCTTTGCGCAGCAAGGGTTTGCCGCTGTGCATCGACCCTTTTCACGCACCGCCGGCGGATCTGGACCCCGAAGAGGCGATCACGGCATGGGACATGGTGGCCGCGGGGTTCACCAGCCTGGCCGGATACGATGTCGAGAAGGCGCAGGGCAAGACGATCAAACCCTACCTGTACGAAGTGCTCGTCCAAGGCACGCGCGTTGGGCTGGACGTGGCGGACTTCCAATCGCTGTCGCGCGTGGTGCGCGAACCCCACGACGCTTTCCTTCGGCACCTGTATCCCGAGTGCTTCGCAGAGCCTGACGAGGAATTCGAAGGGGAAGCGCCTCAATTGCCGCCGTGGACGGTGGTCGCGGGCGACCACGGGCTGACCGACTTCGAGGAGCGCTTGCCCAAAGCCACGCGGTACGAGTTGGCTCGGCGGCTGTCGGCCTTTTCCAGCGGCGTCAACCAGTTGCTCTTCTCCAACGGGGTCCCGATCAACATCGATGCCTTCACCGAACCGGCGGTGCCCGGCAAGGTTCCCCTCAACATCGTCTACCTGAACACCATTCAGGACGAGAACCAGAAGCAGTACTTCGTGCAGGAGTTGTCACGCGAACTCTACGACTGGATGCTGACCCAACAGCCGGCTGAGGGGGAACTCAAACTCCTGTTCTTCATGGACGA
>CEUM01058254.1_pt1 | contig 12660 bp, 10 predicted proteins | sample 356421 | NCBI WGS metagenome assembly CEUM01 (sample SAMEA2622716, study PRJEB7988) | marine metagenome | biome: marine biome (ENVO:00000447); feature: surface water layer (ENVO:00002042); material: "saline water (ENVO:00002010), including plankton (ENVO:xxxxxxxx)" | depth 5 m | reverse complement strand
TCGGGACCACCAACTGGACCGCCATCGGGACCACCAACTGGACCGCCTTCTGGACCTCCTACAGGTCCGCCAAAAGGCCCTCCTTCTGGTCCGCCAAGCGGCCCACCTTCATCCAATTAGAGGCTATCATATGAGCGACGAATACACAATGGAGTTATGCGGGAATCGCGCCGCTTACCAAGTAACCCCTAGTGGGATAACTAAAATCGATTTACAGAAAGTTGGCGAGACCATATCTGCAGCGGGATATGATGTTGGAATTCAAAATAGGCTTTGTTGGACATTCTCTGGCAAGGCAGACTTGACTCTTTACCCAAGTGGGAAATTACTAGTAAAAACTGAAGACAAAATATTAGCGGGTTTGATCGCTAAGACTCACATTGAAGATTGGCTTAGTTCGGAGTATTGATATGTCCAAAGATGAATTACTGAGTGCAGTAAATTCTCTCAACGCCGGTCTATGTGTTGTGTATCCAACTAGTACCCTACCAGGTCTAGGATGTAAGCCAACTAAGGAAGGTTTGGATAGGCTATACTCGATGAAGAACAGAAATGAGAATATGCCCGTCAGTCTGGGTGTATTCGACATGAATCAGGTTAAAGATTTGGTTTATTTTAACCAAGAAGTGCTTGATTTATTGAATAGCTTCGCAAAAGGTTCGATAACTCTCATCCTTCCTGCAAAAGAAACTCTTGATGCAAGATTGGGAGGAGATAATATTGCAATAAGAGTTTTCAGTAACCCAAAGGCATCTGAACTCGCAAAACTTGTTGGACCAATAAGTGCAACCAGTGCAAATAAATCTGGAGTGAACCCTCAAGCGGACTGTGAAAAAGCCGGTAAGGAGTTGGGTTTGCCCACCGATTGCATAGTTAGTGGTTTTTGCGAATCTGGTCTTGGCTCTACATTTGTCAAGGTTAATCTTAACGAGAATTGTACAGGTGTAGATACGGTAACTGTTATGAGGCAGGGCGTTGTACCTGCTAAAGACGTGGAAGCATGGTTGATGTCAAGGACGGAATGAAATACTGGCGAGACGCTGGCCATGTTGCCAGAAGAACGCTAGAAGCAACCAAAGATGTTTTGACAGTAGGAACCCCTTGGAAAGATGTTATTGAGTTTGCAGAGAGACATATCCACAGGCACGGTGGATCGCCAGCATTCCCCACTACAATAGGAGTAAACGAAATTGCAGCGCATTTCACTCCTGATCATTCAAATTTGGAACCCCAAGATTGGGAGGGAGACATGGTTTTGAAAAATGGAGATTTGGTCAAGATAGATGTTGGAGTTCATATCAAGGGCCACATTGGCGACAATGCACTTACATTTGAGGTCGGAAATAAGAATAATCACACCGACCAAATCAAAGCCGCTAGAGAAGCAAGAGATGCATCGATAGAACTGATGCATCCTGGTACGCCTTGGTACAAAATTGGGGCAGCAGCAGGCCAGGCTAGCAAGGATGCTGGATTCAAACCCATCAGAAATTTGTGTGGTCATCAACTCAAACCTTGGGTCCTACATGCAGGGGTTTCGGTTCCATCGTATGCTTGCGGTAAAGAAAACCAAGGTTTTCGCGGCACCGTTGAATCAGGGTCAATATATGCTGTTGAACCTTTCAATACAACTGGCAAATCCGGTATGATTGCAAACATGGGCAAGCACAACTCCTCAAATATATACAGGGTAACTGGATTCACAACATCCAGAAAGGCTCGATCAAAAGGTCAGTTGAAGCCACTTGGTGCTCAATTAGCAAGAAATTTTGAGGAGAGATACAACACATTGCCATTTGCTGAGAGGTGGGCTTATCCAATGTTAGAGAAACCGTTCCCAGATGCAGATGAAGCAAGTCGCCAAAGCAAATGGAATGCTCTGGTCAAGAAATTAATTAGCATAAGGTTCTTGGAAACCTATCATGCCCTAAAATGCTCAGACAATGGAATGATTGGACAATTTGAGCACACAGTACACATTACAGATGGTGGAGCTGAAATCCTCACCGTGGAATGATACAAGATACTTCAGTGATTGAAATTCGTGTGCAAAATAGATAGTTTTTCCACTGATTTAAGATATGATAACCAATATAAACTGTGAGCCCCTAGTATTGTCGAACAGGGTCGTGAGGTCTTCGTTGAGTGCATCCCATCCCCTCTCCGTTCGCTCTCACCCTGTTCACCTCTTTTTCTAACAAAATCAGTTGGAGTTATCAATTCTTCAAAAAATGTTATTTTTTACAATTTAGGCTCTCTATTCGCGTATTTAATCAAACCCTTTTCTGAAGAAGTAGGTAAAAATGGCTATTTTTACAAATTTATTGTACCAATTAACCCTTGGCGCGCGAAAAAATATACTTATCAACAATTTTAAACATGTCCGCAGTAATGCGGTTTTAACGTGCCAAATAGACTTCTTTAGGCGGTGGGTTTAAATATCGCGGCTACTGTGGGCGTAGTACGTCCCATGAGGGACAAGGAGGACAAAATAAATGAAGAACGAAAACAGAAACGAAGAAGCAGTAAGCCCAGTTATTGCAACTATTCTAATGGTTGCAATTACTGTTGTATTGGCTGGTGTCCTATACGTATGGGCATCTTCCCTTGCAGAGGGTAACACAGATGGTGACCTAACGCTATACGACATCAGTGCGGTTGATGCTGGCGGAGACGTAACAACAGGAACAGACGACGACTTGGTAAGAATTACCATGAACCAAGGATCAGATATTAACTGGGCTGCAGTTAAGATCTCAATCAGTGTTGATGGTGACGCACCAATAACCTGTGACAACCCTGGACAAACTGGCGGACAATGCGCTGCAGTTGAGTTCGGAGACACATCAGACAACGACTGGTCAGTCGGTGACGGTGTCACAATCACAGAGTCTGGACAAGACCTATGCAACTCTGGAACTTGTTCCATTGAGATAACAATTGTTGACACACAAGCTGAAACAACAATTGACACATCTACTGCAATCGCTCAATGAAGTTAGTTCACTAACTTGAGTAAAACAATTAGATAAAGAACGTCAAAAGACGAGATTGCCCCTCCTCAAGCCACGGCTTGGGGAGGGGCTTTTTTTTATTTCACAATTCAGCGATTAACCCGACTTTCGGTGTGCTGGTCCCATAGATTGGATGTCTTACCCAGTAAAATTGAGACCCATGCAGAAATTAACGCGTGCATTCCAGCAGAGAATGAACCTAGAGCAGAGAATAATGGAACTCTAAGTCCGAAATTCAATAAGATAATCGAAGAAAGTAATGTTGCCTCAACAATTGTTGTAATTTTTGAAGGTAAATCGATCCATATAGAAGAATAATCAGATTGAACCAATGCAACACCATGTCGGAGTGCAGATGCAAGGAGGAATCCTAAACTAAACCAAGGTGCTTTGACGTGAAAGAAATGATTTAATTTGTAATTTCTTTTCGATTTTAGATCTAAGCTTGACGAAGAGTTCACCTTTTTGTTTGAATTTAAAAAATTTCGAATTAAGCCCTGCCCTCTTCTCTTTTTCTGCCTAAATTGCTGTGAGCGCTTGCTAGGAGCATAATCAATGAATTTTGCATCTGGCGCCTGTATAACTCTTGAACCTGTAAGAAAAATGCTAGTAGCAATTTGAGCATCATCTGCATTCGAATCAATCATAATGTCATCAGTCTTCAGTAGATTTGACCTCCAAATCATTGCAGATCCCTCCAGCATTGATGTTGACCCTACTCTTGATTCATAGTCACGCAGCATCGAAAACATATCCCGATGGACTGTCTCCGAACTAAGTCCTCGTTTTCGATTTGGTGTTGCACCAACTGCCCCAATAGAATCGATGCTGAACCATCTCAATAGATTCAACAAGCACCCATCCTCTAGTATTGCATCAGCATCGGTCATGAAGACCAATTCATAATCTTCGCTAGCAGCGTTAACTGATTCGAGAGCAAGTTTAACTGCTGCTGATTTCCCTTTCCTCTCATCCATTTGAATAATTTGATGTTCTTGAAATATTTCCGAATTTTCTCTAAGCCAGTTTTTGCAAAATTCGACTGATTTATCCGTAGAAGCGGAATCTATGATTAAAATTGATATTTCATTGCCAGATTCGGCATTTACACTCTGCACCTCTTGTTTCAAATTATCCAGTTTCGATTTAATTACAGTTTGCTCATTCCAAATAGGGAGCAAAATCAAAATTTTCGATTGTGGGATTTCTTCAGGCGTCTGAAGCGATTGTGGTTTTGAAAATTTGATCTTTGCAAAATAATATGCAAAGGGAATCATTGTAATGTTAGCAAGACCCAGTTCAATAAGAGGAAGTGGGTTTACCATAGCCCTCCTAATTGATTGTGATTTTTGATATCTTGGGACTTTTTCGGACATTTATTCAACAATTAGACCTACGCCCAAGCATGCGTGTCCTCCACCTGGGTCCTTCCGAGGCTAGGGGAGGAATTAGTGCGGTCATCTCGATTCTCACAGACGTTGATGGGGCAGAAGCATCTCATAGTGTCCTGAATACCTATAGTTCTGGTAATTTTATTGGCAAGATTCTAGCATTTTCTAGAGCAAGAAAAGATGTAAAAGCACATCTAAAGTCGAATGCTTTCGATATTTATCATATTCATTGTGCAAGTGATTTTTCGTTCATACGAAAAGCGAATTATGCACGACTTCTGTTAAGAAAAGGGCAACGCGTGATACTACACTTGCATAGCGGAAATATAGTGCAGTGGTTGAAAGAGAAAAATAGGTTCAAAAGATACGAAGATATATTTTCAAACGACAAAGTGAAAGTAATCTGCCTAAGTGATGCTTGGAAAGAACAAATCCAGCCGCTTTTAGGGGAAGTGCATGTCATTGAAAATCCGATCCATCCAAGGCATAAACCAAGTCAAAGCAAGGAGGAAGGAAAAATATGCTTGATAGGAAGAAAGGATTCTGTAAAAGGACATGATTTTGCTATTGAATTGATTAATCGTTTGAACAAAAAAGGGCATGAGTTCCACCTTTACTGCACCGGAATTACAAATTCTGTTTCTGAAAATACCACAGCCTTGGGATGGATTAGTGAGAAAGAGAAAGTGGATTTACTGTCCAGCTCGATTTTGACATTACTGCCTTCAAAGTACGAAGGGCTTCCACTAGCAGCGCTCGAATCATTGGCTTGCAATACACCAGTTTTGGCAAACGAGTCGCTTATTGGTCTGCCCCTAATCGTAGAGACTGCAAAAGATTTTGACTTTGAAGATTGGGAGAAGAAAATCATTGATCTAGCAAAAAAAACTCGAGACAGTTTTGAATTAATTGATTCTGTGAAAGATTATGAGAAGGAAGTAATATGTCAAAAATGGCAAGAATTTTATCACCGAATTATTGATTCAACAACCTAGAAATAAATTCAGTAGTCGTTAAATTCCAGTCAAGATTTTGCTCTGCGAATTTTCTTGATAGTTGAGATAGTTCAGCAAAATTTCCATCATCGAGTACCGATTTAATCCACTCGGCAGAACCTTTGACAAAATTCTCTTTTGGCTCTAAGTAAATTGATTTCAAATCCTCATCAAATCTATTTCCAGTATGGTCTATTCCAACAACTAATAAACCAGAAGACAAATATTCGGATAATTTTAACGGGCTAGATATTTTCCACATTTCGTAATCTGAGGGCATCGGAAGACAGCCAATATGACAACCTTGTAAGAATCTAGAAATTTCATCATGAGTCATTGAATCGTGAAGATAAATGCTCTCATTATCTTTGATCATCTCACCTACTTTCGTGCTGGCATTACCATTTCCGATGAGGTGCAGCTCGTGTTTGATTCCTTTCTGGTCAAGAATATGACTGATAAATGGCAATGAAAGCACACCTCGATGTACATCGATTCTTCCATGATAAACTAGTTTCAGTGGATTCATACTCCTATGGTTTGACGAATTGAACTTGTTAATGTCAACACCAGCATTTACGATGGTGATATTATCAACAGATTTGCCAATTTTATTCTTAACAAATTCTTCATGTTCCCTAGAGACAACCATAGCTAATTTCGAATTTTCACTATCTCGATATTTTTTCCATGCAAATTTCCAATCTCGCCATTGTAACTTAGAGAGTATACCTTTATCGGCTGGAGGGGACCTATCGATTAAACTCCAGGATTCAAATTCATTAACCTTTTTTCCAAGGTATCTAACCAGTGGCCAATCTATCAAAACATGCTGAAATTTAGAATAATCTTGTTCTGAAAGCAAAAAATGCTTGGCTAAATTTTTGGTTTGAAAACCAATTTTAGAATCATCTGGAAAACTAACTAAACCCCAATTTTGACTAGGTTCATATTCTCCCCTAGCCCAGATTTCCACCTGTTCAGAATATTGTGATATCTTGTCCAACAAAGCAATCTGCGTAGTTCCACATAGATCTTTTCCGAACCTTCTAACAGATAACCAAAGAACGTTCATTTCAAACACCAGCAAAACCCTTCCACGCTTAATGGCCTTGTTCGACAGGCGCTGGAAGACATATTACACATATCCTTCGATGAATCTTTTTGTGAAAAATTATGATAACTAAATCAACACATCATAAGTTATGAGGAGGGTTTTTGTACGCAAGCAAATGCAAAAAGCGTACAATTCTGGGGATTTTGAAAAAGCTCTTGAGATCGCTTCTAGAAACATTGATTGTGAGATTAATGGCGTTGTTTCAAAAAGCATAATTGTGAGGCTACATTGGAAAAAAGAAGAATTCGAAGAAGTTATTCACTTACTTGAAAAATGGCCTGAAGCTGAGGTTGAAAACTTAAAACAAAAAGCAATCGAAAAACTAAAGCGAATTAGAACTTATGAAAAAAAGTCAGATGACTCATCTAATTTTTTACAGGTTAGAATTGACCCGACTCCAGCAAACAAAAAAATTCTGAAACATGTCTATGACTCAGAACACCTAACAAAAAACTGGTTTCAAGAAAATTCTAAGTTATGGTTTAGACACCCGAACGGATGGGTTTACTGGGATATGCCTATAGATTTCAATCTGAACAAAACTCATCCTGCATTATTGGAATTAGCAACCGATGTGTTACTTAGACCTTGGAATAAGGAAGTGAAAAAGCCAATTACGAAAGGGCGAGGATTTGGTAAAAAACTGGCTTTATCATACTCTGGTGGCATAGACTCTACAGCCGCAGCCCTACTCCTACCAAATGATACAATACTTGGATACAATGAGAGAAGTTTCACATCCATGCTAGACCATAGAAATGCTTTCAGAATATTTGATGCTTGGAAAAAAAAACTAGGCAGAGATGTGTTAAAAGTGCCCTCTAATCACGAAATAATCAGAACATTCCATGGCAAACAAGTTGGTTTTTCAACTGATTATGCAAGCGGAGTGCACCTAATCCTTCTTGCCGACATGTTTGATTTGGGAAGCATTGCATTTGGAGCCCTAATCGATAATACATGGTTGCAAAAAGGCAAGTGGTACAGAGATTTTTCACAAAGCGGGCACTGGAAGTTATGGTCAAATAGATTTAGAGAAGCGGGGCTTGAATTGGTTCTACCGATTAACCACATATCTGAAGCCGGTGCTCTGAGAGTTTGCGAAAAATCTTCTTTAATCGATGATATAAATTCCTGCATGAGAGGAAATGGAGTAACCGGTTGTGGAAAATGTTGGAAATGTTTCCACAAAAATGGTCCGCTTGGAAGAGAAGTTGATTTGAATTCAAAAGAGATTAGTAAATTCCTGACTGAAAGACCGATGAGAACTGCTCAACATGCCCTTTGGGCAATAAAAATATTGGGGGCTGAAAACTTAGTCCCAGATTTATCTGAACTCTTACAAGAAGATCTATCGTGGTGGGAGAAAGCATATCCTAAGGGTCTTGAATTAATTCCTCAAAACCATAGAGATTTTGTTGAAAGTAAAACCAGTGAATACTTACAATGGATGGATGATGTCACAATTTTGGAGGAAACGAATCTTTTCCCAAAGCAGTAAAATTTTGAAATTGATATGAAAACCATCATTCGTGGGAACTTTTTGGTGATGGCATGGCGCGCATAGCAATGCTTGTTAGCAACGCATGCTCGCCGGACCCGAGAGTTCAAAGACACGCAAAATGGCTGGCAGAAATTGGGCATGATGTGACAATACATGCTTTTGATCGTGAACATAAATACACCCATACTGAAGACGTAGGCATGTACAGAATAATTCGTCACCAGATCGGCATTTATTCATATGGAGCCAAACTAAAGACTATTTTTGGATTGAGGAAGTTTTCGAAAAATCTCAAAACAGAAATTTCTAATGAGGATTATGACATAATCTGGTGTAATGATTCTGATACTCTTGCCGTTGGTATTTCCAAACAAAAAAACGGATTGAAGTTAGTATATGACATGCATGATATTTCCCACTCTTGGGTTTCAAAACTCAATTATCCTTTAAGCGGAACTATAGCCAAGAGAATGGAAAAAAACATGCTAAAGAGGGCAAAAAAGGCTGAATTCGTAATTACATCAAGCCAGAGGATTGACGACGGGCGCTATGATGGGTTCAAAGAATATTTGAATGAGCATGGTATTGAGTGCACTTCTATCCTAAATTACGAAAGAGAAAATGTTGAAGCTATTAGCACAGATAATTCGAATGTGACAATAGGGTATTTTGGCAGGCTAAGGGATTTAGAAGGTTTCAAAACATTGCACAGGTGGGCATCCAAGCAAAAACAAATTCCAAGAATAAAACTTGCAGGAGACGGGGTTTTGGTTGATGATGTGCTAGAATTATTCACCAACCTAGAGGCTGAATATCTTGGTTCATTTAGCCAAAATGACCTCTCGAACCTAATGCAAGGAATTGATTTCATGTGGTGCTATTATGACCACTCTCGTGATAATATTTCGATGGGAGCTTTACCGGTGAAAATGTTTGATGGTGCCAAGTATGGAGTGCCAAGCCTGGTTAATTCAGAGTGCCTAATGCAAGATTATGCTGAGAAATATCAACTTGGGATAGCTTTCTCAGACGACTTGGGCATTTCAGACCTATTAGAATTAAAACAGAGCCTAGGATTTAATTTAGATGAACTAGAAGATCAGGAATCAAAATTCAAATCAAAATTTTCAGAAATTATTTAGCATTTACAAAATAGTCAATAGTGAAGCCATTGAGGGTTAAGCATGGACGAAGACACTCTTGATGCTGCTTCGTCGGCTGTGAGAAGCGATAATGAAATCGCCACAATTGAAGAGCAATCTGGCTCAGCAGAAATTATATTATCATCAAGCGAGAGAGCAAAAAGAAGGATTCAAAGACAACAAAGGCAAATCACTCGATTAAAGGAAAGCCTATCCTATCGAATTGGCAGACACATCACTATAGCTGTAGAAAAGCCTTGGAGAATACCATTTCTACCTATCACATTCCCAGTTTATGTGTTCTTGCTGGGCTTGGAAAGACTGGGTAGAAGGCCCCAAAAGAAAATTGATACCGATTATGATTCTTTGAATTTAGAAAAACAAAACATCTCAAGGGATGCTATTGTGTTCTTTCCAACAAATGGAGTAGGTTTTGGCCATTTCACTAGGCTATACGCAATTGCTAGAAGGCTAAGAAAATCTAATCCTGAAACTGAAATTATCTTCTTTACAACCATGCCTACTCTGCACATTCCTTACTCTGAAGGATTTGTAACCTACCATTTAGCCGGAAGAGGCAAGCAGAAGGAAATGAGTGCTAGCAAATGGAATATGCTTGTAGAAGAAATGTTGACCCTAGTATTTGAAACTCACAAACCCCGAGCTTTTGTTTTTGATGGGGCTTTTCCATATCGAGGGATGCTCAATGCGATTAGAGAAAATAACTCTACAAGGAAAATATGGGTAAGGAGAGGCATGTTCAAGAAGGGGTCCAAAGTACCTGTAGATTCAATTGAACACTTTGACTTAATCATACATCCAGGGGATGCAGTTGAAGACAAAATAACTGAATTAAATCACTGCGCAGAAATAATGAAAACTTCAGCGATTACCTTATTTGACCAGAATGAATTGTGGGCTAGAGAAAAATCAAGGAGAAGAATTGGAATTCCTAGTGATTGTATTGGTGTCTATGTTCAATTAGGAGCAGGTCGAATCAATGATATTGAATCTGAGGCCAGAATGGTGATTGATTCCTTGCTTGAAAATGACGAAGTCCACGTGGTTCTTGGTGAATCCATGTTGGGCAGTAGGCTTGAAATTGAAATGGATAGAGTACACATAATGCGAGATTATCCGAATTCAATGTATCTAAACGCATTCGATTATTCAGTGCAAGCAGGCGGCTACAATTCGTTTCACGAAATGAGATTAATGATGCTGCCAACATTATTCTTACCTAACATGAACACAGGCATGGATGACCAGTTATCACGATGCCTGGAAGCAGAAAAAGAAGGCTGGGGCGTCGTAAATCAAGATAGGGCGAAATCGGGAATTAAGAAAGACATCAACAAGATGTTTGAATTATCCAATCGGGAAATTGAGGAGATTGTTCCTAATGGTGCAGATGAAATAAGTCACAGGCTTTCTGAAATATTGCTAATATGATATAGAAAAGACATCTAATGCACCAACTTGAAAAAGTGCTGTTATTGCCCGATACCATGCAAACCGTCGGCATCATAGGATTGGGCTATGTTGGCTTACCGACCGCAATTGGTTTCCACGATGCAGGATTTACTGTCTGGGGAGTTGACATATCTCAAAGGACTGTTGATATGGTTAAGAGAGGAGAAAATCCAACAGGTGATCCTGATGTTGATGATATAATTCCTGCTCCAGGAGCAGAAAATTGGCACATAACTACATCAACAGCAGAGGCTGTTCCTCATTGTGATGTTGTCCTAGTTACAGTTCCAACTCCAGTTACAGATGATTTGAAGCCAGATTTGACCTATGTTGCATCCGCAGGAAGGGCAGTTTTCGAATCCATTCCAAAAGGAAGTAATACCATTGTTGTTCTAGAATCAACTGTATATCCCGGTGTTACCGCTCAAACATGGCTGCCAATAATTAATGAATTGGGGCTTGAAATCGGTAAAGATTTAGAGATAGCATATTGCCCTGAAAGATTCAATCCAGGTGATCCTGCCCATGGAGTAAGACAGGTTGCAAGAGTAATTGGATGTTCTAATCAAGAAGTTGGTGCAAAACTGGTAGATTTGTATAGTAAGTTAACCACTGAAGACGTAAGATATGTTGGGAAACTAGAAGTTGCAGAAGCAGCTAAGGTAATCGAAAATGTTCAGAGAGACATCAACATTGCTTTGGTAAATGAATTGGCTAGAATTTTCCCTGCACTCGATGTGGATGTTGAAGATGTATTAAGCGCTGCAGCCACCAAGTGGAATTTCCACAGATACACGCCTGGAGTTGGTGTTGGAGGACATTGCATACCAGTAGATCCGTATTACATGATTCAAAGGGCTGCAGATGTTGGCGTTCCAGCCGAATTAATCACTGCTGCAAGAGCGGTAAACAGGTCTATGCCAAATCACGTTTCTGGCGTTATTTCAGACTTGCTTTGGAAAGCGGGCGTGTCTAGTGATGATGCTAGAGTTCTGCTGCTTGGATGGTCCTATAAGGCTGAAGTTGGGGACCCAAGAGAGACGCCGGCTGAGCCGTTGGCAGAAGCTCTCATGGAGAAAGGAATCAAAGTCAGTGCTTGGGATCCTCACTTAGATGGTGGATTTTCAGAGGGAGTTGAAGTCATCACAGATATTGATCAAGCATCGGGTCATGATATTGCGATTTTAGTAACTGCTCACAAAGCATGTGTTGACCTAGATTGGAATGGGCTTTGTGAGAGAATGAGAAATTCAGTAATTTATGACGGCAGAAGAGTTCTTGATTTGGAGGCACTAAAGCAACAAGGCTGGACTACACACGCAGTTGGAAGGCCATCAAACTAATATGAAAAAAGGTGGTAACAATTTTTGATTCCTTAGACAAACGGAATGAGGCGCAATTCGTCCAAGAAATGAATGATTATTTCTTCCAGACACGAGCAAAAGAGGTAGATGTAAGGTGGTTTGTCGATGGAAACACAATCAGAGGTTTTTCAAATAAAGACAAATCAAAAGGCGTCTTGAAGCATTTTACTCCATACAAGTCATTCCCGGAGGGAGATTCTCGAGACAAATCACTGCCAGGAGGCGCTGCAAAATTTTTCTCGGAGGCATTAGATGATTGGTTTGCAAGTCAGGACCGCCCTATAAAATCAGATATTTTCGATGAATGGCACCAGAAGATGGTGGTAGAATTTGCACAATTTTTATCAGAAAGAGGAGTATTTGCTAGATATGGAAATCAACATACACCAACTGAATACGATGATGACCCATTCCGTTGCTACAATCGTTATGCAAAACCGCTCAATTTACTCCTATGGCACCATGTAATTTGTCAGAACACTCCGTACAATGAAATTCAAGATTTGGATTTGATAAATTGTCTCCATCCCGCTATCGACAGTTACATCTTTGCTGGCGTCAGAAAGACGTTGAGTAAATTTGAAGAAAATACTCCTCCTCGACAGGTGGAGAAACGAGAAACTTACAGTAATATTGTTTCAAAATCAGAATACGACCAAT
>CEUM01037500.1_pt1 | contig 12680 bp, 10 predicted proteins | sample 356421 | NCBI WGS metagenome assembly CEUM01 (sample SAMEA2622716, study PRJEB7988) | marine metagenome | biome: marine biome (ENVO:00000447); feature: surface water layer (ENVO:00002042); material: "saline water (ENVO:00002010), including plankton (ENVO:xxxxxxxx)" | depth 5 m | reverse complement strand
CCTCGCCAGCCCCGACGTTTCCCGCAAACACGCTCAACTCACCGTCACCCCCGAAGGTTGCGCCATAGAGGATATCGGCGGTCGTTATGGGACCCTTGTCGATAACCGCCAAATCTCTGGTAAGATCCGCGTACAACCCGGCCAGACCATTACTCTGGGCCGCACCACGCTCGAGCTGACTCTGCTGGAAAACACCGCCGCCGCCGAACCTACTCCCGACCCACCCACCCAGCGCTACGAGATTTCCCGGCAACTGGCCAAAGGGGGCATGGGAGAAGTGTATCTGGCCCTCGATCACCAACTCCAACGGCACGTGGCCCTCAAGGTGATGACGCCTGAGATTGCCGCCAACCCCGATCTCTCCAACCGCTTCACTCAGGAAGCCCTCGTCCTCGGACGACTGGATCACCCGCATATTGTACCAATCCACGATCTCGGCGTGGATGCTCAAGGGCGCAATTATTACGCCATGAAATTTGTGCGCGGCACCACCCTCAAGGAAGTGCTGCACGGATTGCGTCAGGGTCAATCAACCACCGTCGATCGTTATCCGCTCGCGCGGCTGCTCGATATCTTTGGCAAAACCTGCGATGCCGTTGCCTATGCCCATTCCAAAGGCATCATTCACCGGGACCTCAAGCCGGCCAACATCATGATCGGCGAATTCGGGGAAGTATTGGTCATGGATTGGGGCATTGCCAAAATCCTGAGCCAACTGGAAAAAGCACCAGACAGTGATCCCCCCACTGGCACAACCGAAGGCACCCGTTACGGCACGGTCATGGGCACGCCCAGTTTCATGGCCCCCGAGCAAGCTGAAGGCCGACTGGATGCCATCAACGAACGCACGGATATTTATTCACTCGGCGCCATTCTATACAACATCCTTGCCTTGCGACCACCCATCACCGGGAGCAGCGCGGATGCCAAGGTCATGGAACGCATCAAGACCGGCCGCATCACGCCGCCGACCCAGCGCTCCCAAGATTCGCGCGACACCAATGTGCTCCTGCATTGTCCGGACCATCAGGTACCTGAGGCCCTTTCAGCCGTGGCCATGCAGGCATTGGCCCTAGAACCGGCCCGGCGGTATGCCGATGTTCACTCGCTCCAACGCGATGTCTCCGCCTATACCGCGGGCTATGCGCCGGCTGCTGAACACGCTGGGTTTTTCCGCCAAATGCGCCTCTCCCTCCAACGCCATGCCACGCTGGCGGCAGCCTGGAGCGTGATTATTCTGTTAGTGCTGGGCTTCGCCCTCCACACCCATCATGCCACCAAGGAACAAGAAGAAACCCTCGCCCAATATAAATCAGCCGCACCCGGCAGCCACGCATTGGCCGGTAAATTGATGGCACGCGGCCTGTTTCCAGATGCCCTAGCCCCGGCGCAATTGGCCACGGAATTGGACCCTCAACAGCCCGAGCACTGGCAACGCCTCGCCCGCGTGCAATTGGCACTCCATCGTCCGTCCGCCGCCTCCGAGGCTATTCGACAGACGGAAAAACTGGATGAGGCCAACAAGTTCACCGCCCAAGCCGGGCCGTTCTGTAACAAATTGGCCCAAACCTATGGTGCCGGCTCCCTGCCGTTGCATGCCTTGGGCGCCGTGTATCACTGGCAACACCGTCGGGGCATGTCGTTGGATGCGCGCTACACGCTCAGCCAAATTGCCGCCGAGAAAACCAATTCCTGGAACAGCGCCCAAGCCGCCCTACGCCAGCTCGGTCTTCCCGGTCGCGCCAGTCGCGATGAGCATGGCTACCTCAAGATCAATCTTGGTAGTTCCAAGGTAAAGGATCTCACCCCCTTCACCCGATTACCTGTATATTCCATGAACCTCTGGCAAACACAGGTGAAGGAGTTAAAGGCACTGCGCATGATGCCGCTCCGGCAACTGTCCCTAGCGTACACAGCAGTCACCGATCTCAGCCCGCTGCAGGGCCGTCCGCTGCAATCGCTCACCATCGCCTATTCGCCGGTGGAAAATCTTGAGTCGCTGAAAGGCGCGCCGCTGGTGCATTTGCACTTGAGCGGCACACGCGCGCGTGATTTATCGCCCTTACAAAAGATGCCACTGCAAACCCTACATTTGGACAGCACGCCCGTGCGCGACCTATCTGCCCTAGCCGGTTTGCCACTGCGAGAATTGCGATTGGATGGCTGCACGGAATTGCGCGATCTCACGCCATTGGCCAAGTGCACAGATCTGGAGGTGCTCACCCTGCCGCGGGACCATGGTGAAATTGATTTCCTAAGAAATTTGCCGAAGCTCAAGAAGCTTTCCTACCGCTACGACACCGATTCTTCGAAACTGGAGCCGGCCTCGCAATTCTGGCGAACGCGCAGCTTGGCCCGCCAGCGCTGATTATTTCAAAGGCTTAAACGCCTTCACTGCGGCCTGAACCTGATCTATTTCCTTTTTGGATAGTGTCCCGGCCAATTCCTTGGCAGTTGCTGCCGCGCCCTTTTCTTTGGCGGCGGCAGCCAACTTCAGCCATTTCAGAGCTTCACGGGGGCGGCTTTCTACAAGCGATTTTCCAAGCTCCAACTGCGCGCCCGCGTTGCCAAACTGTGCCTTCACCCAGCGCAATTTGGCTTTCTCATCAGCAGGTGCCTTCCATGAGCGGGAACGGGTTAGGCCGCTAAGTATTTTCTCCGGCTCCAGACCGCTGGTAATCACACCTTGCAAGGCCCGAAGGTTACGTTCCTGCTCCTCGGAGGTATTGCCGCGCCGGGCAATCAAGGCCCAGTAGTAGGCTTCGGGCATATTCTTCTCCAGACCATCGCCCTTGGCACAGGCCACTGCATAATCCACCTGTGCGCCGCCATAACCCAACTCCGCCGCCAGCTTCCAGTAGCTTGCGGCCAAGGCCGGTTCTTTTTTCACTGCGCCGCGGCCCAGCATCAGGATGCCGCCCAACCGATGTGCGGCGGCGGCCGATCCTTGCAGAGTAGCGGCGTTCAACCACTGACGAACAGCGGCCTCATTAACCGGTAAGCCGGCGCCGATTTCGTGGCGTTGCGCCAGCTCAAGCTGCGCCTTGAGTTCACCCTTCTGGGCGCGCTGGCGCAGGGCTTTCATGTCCGGGCCCAATTTGGGCGGGGAATCCTCCAAACGATCCAGCAAACTCTTCGCTTGTTTAGAAAACTCCGGATTGCGATGTGCCAACGCTTTGCGCAGCCAATTCATGCCCTGATCAATATCCTGCTCGCGGCCAGTACCTTGAATGCACAGCATACCGAGTTGTACCTGCGCCTGGCCATGTCCGGACTTGGCGGCCTTGGTGAACCATTCGCCGGCAGTGGTGGCGTTGCGTCCCACGCCGTTTCCCAGCAAATAAGCGCCGGCCAAATCAACCTGTGCCTTAACCACGCCAGCCTCGGCGGCTTGGGTGAATAGTTTAGCGGCACGTTCAACATCCTTTTCTACGCCGATTCCCCGGGCACAGAGAATGCCCAGCTTGGCCCGCGCATCGGCATCGCCTTCCTCCGCGAGCTTTTCCAGCCCCTCAGCTGATTCCCGAAAGAGCTGCAGGGCCTCTGGCTGGCGTGCCTCTCCGGTGACACCCAGGAATAAAATAGACGCCATTCGATATTTGGCCTTTGCGTTGCCTTGATCGGCAGCTTGACGGGCCCACTTCAGAGCTTCCTCGTAATCTTGATCCACGCCGTCTGCCTCGGCGTAATGTTCGGCGAGTTGATATTGGCTGATAACATCTCCGGACTTGGCCTTCTTGAGCGTGGCGTTGAGGTCCGCCGCCCATACCTGGCCGGCCGCCAAGAGGATTCCAATGGCTAACCCGGCGAGCTTCATCACTTGTTGGGTTTGAAAGCGCGCACAAGTTTTTTGGCGGCAATGATGTCGTCCAACCCCATGCCGTTCGCCTTGATGAGTTTGGAACGTTCGGTGAGGGCTTCCTCGAGGCCCTGATTGAAGGCGAGCGTGAACCATTTGTAGGCTTCAACGGGGCTTTGCTCTACGCCATCGCCCTCGGCGTACAAGCGTGCGAGGTCCAGTTGGGCTTGCGCCTGGCCGGCGGCGGCATTTTTCAAAATGGTTTTGAGATCAGTTTGGGTCGCGGTTTGACCGGTGTTGTTGGGATCATACAACACCACGGGAACAAACTGGCTGGCCTCCGCAAGAGCGTTGTTAATGTCGCTGGCCTGAAGTTCCTTGCGCAACACATTGAGTGCCGGATCAAGCCCCTGCACACCGCCGCGTTGGGCGAGGGTAAGCCATTTGTAGGCGAGGCGTTTGTGATCGAGGCGCTTGGGCAGTTTGGCTTCCAACACGCCTTTGCCTTCGAGATACAAAAGGCCCAAGGTCCGTTGCGCAAGCGCGTCGCCCTGCATCGCCCCGCGCCGGGCCCATTTGGCGGATTCCGTAAAATCCGGCTCATCGCCCAAGAGTCCCTGAGCGTACATGGTGGACAGCGAAGCTTCCGCAAAGGCATAGCGTTGATCAGCCGCTTTGCGCATCCACATCATACCATTTTTGAGGTCTTGTTTGACGACATCTCCTTGCCAGAGCAATCCCCCCAAACGGGTCTGAGCCTCGGCATAGCCCTGTTCGGCCGCGGGCCGAAACCACCGGACGGCCTCAGCGGGTTTGGTGCCGGGAAATTTCCCGGTCAAGGCAAGGCTGCCCAAGCGGGTTTGCGCCGGCAAACTTCCCTGGCTGGCGGCTTGCTTGAGCCATTTGGCGCCCTCCTCAAAATCAGGTTCTCCGAAGCTACCGCTAATATATTCCTCGCCTAATGCCTCGATGGCTTCGGCGTGTTTTTTCCCGGCCGCTTTCTTGAGCCATTCGAGGGCCGGTTGTGGCTGGCGTTGATCGAGGTGGAACATCCCGAGGCTGAACATAGCATCCGGGTCGTCGCCTTCGGCCGCGAAGGTCAGGTTGTCCAACCGCAGCGATTGACTGATGGCCAGGCTGGCATTTTCCAATCCCAACGTGGTGTTAAAAGTTGTCAGGCTGAGTTTGGGCTTATACTCGCCAACTCGCGTGAGTTGATCGAGTTGATCCAGCGGATCCAACTCTTTCTTCACAGACACCAATCGGTCAGAGGCATTCTTAGCCGTCTTGGCATCTTCGGCCCGACTGGCCAAAGTTAACCAATAAAAGGCTTCCTTGAGATTCAGTTTAAGCCCTGCTTCCGTGCCGCCGGTGGAATACAACAGTCCCAGTAAAAACTGCGCACGGGCTTGGCCTTGGTAGGCGGCCTTGCGCATCCACGGCAGCGCGGCTTTTTGATCTGGCTTCAACCCCAGTCGGCCTTCGCCAACGGTGTTGCCATAGAGATATTCCGCTTCGCGCAAACCGGCTTCGGCCGCTTGTTTCAAGTAAACCAAGGCGTTGGTTTCAGAGACCACTTCGCCGCCAGCCGAATAATGCATGTCAAACAATTGAAACGCCGCAGCGACGGAGCCGGCCGCCGCGGAGGTCTTCAAGAGTTCACGAGCCTGTACCACATCCTTTTCCGTGCCCAACCCCAGCCGGAACATTTGGCCGGCCAAAAAGGCGGCCTGGACATGGCCTTGAGCAGCGGCGGCGCGGAAACTTTCCAGCGCCCGCTGATCATCCGGGTTGAAGTTGTTGGAATTGATCAAGCCGAGTTGATAGAGCTTGCCTAGCTTGAAATGGGCATCCGCATTGTTTTGCTCCGCGAGCTTTTGCAGACCGGGTACGGAGGCGTGCAGCTGCTCGAACCCCGCCTTGACGTCCTGCTCCACGCCTTGACCGAGCAGTTGCTGGATGGCGTAGCGATACTGGGCGAGTGGATTCTTTTTCAGGGCGCCCACCAGAGCAAAGTCGCCCGCCTGCGCAAGGTCATGTTTCCCGCTGCGGCCCCAGTACAGGGCTTCGGCCCATTCGTAGACGGCTTCGGGATCGCCTTGTTCTGCTTTTTTGCGAATAGCCTCCAAATCCGCGTCCGCCAAAAGGCTCAACGGCAAAATCAGTATGAGGGCGAGGAACCGGTGAATGTTCATTGACGCGCCAGTTAGTTTTTAATCATGAACGAGCCACGCGGATAATAGACGTGAATCTCACGGCGCAAACGATTGAGTTTTCGTTCCATTTGGTGCTCAAATATTTCCTGCCCCAAACGCGCTTCAATCAGTTCATTCACCTGATCGATCGGGATCTCATATTTGTTCCATTGCTGGGCCACGTGCAGGAGGTAGTAGGCTTGGTCGTCAAAGGCAAGCGCCGTTTCCTTCTCCTCCATCAGAAAAACCTCCGCAGCAATTTCGTCGCTGAACTCGCGTTGATCATCCTTGTGCACCAACCCGCGATGCCCGCCGCGCGGCACGCTGCGTTCGTCGGCGAGTTTCTTGAAATCGTCCAGCGACTGAATGCCGTTCTTTAACTCCTGCGCCTTGGCAATCGTCATGCCGTCTTCGGTCCGCGGAATACGAATGGCGTAGAGATCTACGGTAAGGCCCTTGTTGTTGAGGTCCGGATTTTCGACATAGTACTGCTTGATGGCCGCCGGCGATACTTGCACCGCTTGGCGCACGGTGCGTTCGGCCTGGCGTAAAATCCAGTCATCGACCAGCTCCGACTCGCGTTGCTGGACCGTTTTACCCTGAACGCGCAGGTCGGCGATCATTTGGTTGCGACTGTTGTCGTATCGGTTCTTGATTTCATTCCGCATCAGCAATTCCCCCAGACCTGCCGGTTCAACATAATTTTTTTGGCTCTTGATGTTCATCACCAAGAGCGCGTCCTGCTCCAGTTTTTTTTGCGCCAAGGCCGGGTCAAGACGCGTCAGGCGGGCTTCCCGATTCACGTCCCATTGAGTGATGATGATCCGGCCGCCCACCACGGCTTTGATTGCGTTGGCGTTGGCTGGCTGCGCCCATAATACCGGCGCCAACAGCAGACTTCCCAACATGAACAAAGTCCCTTTCATACGCGGCGAATCTAGTGGGGGTGAGACGGATGTCAAGGGTGGCTCATTCACTGTCAGCGGTGTTGGCAGTGAGCCATTCGAGATAGCGCGCGCTGCCAGTGGGAAGAGGCCAAGCGACAAATTCGGGGGTGTCATACGGATGCACCTCCAGGACATGGGTTTCCAATTCGGCCAGGCGTACCTCGGTGGTTTTGAGGATCATCAGGATCTCGTTTTCCTGGCAGATTTTGCCTTCCCACCAGTAATGCGATTCCACGCCGGGCACGAGGTTGGCGCAGGCGGCCAAGCGGCGTTCGAGGATGCCGGCGGCCAGTTGGCGGGCTACGTCCAGACTCGGCACGGTGACGAGTACGATGTGGTGCATAGGGCAATCTCCAATGATCCATGGCCAATGTCCAAGCAAATTGGGCATTGAACCTTGGACAATTGGTCATCCCCTCGTAATCTCCCGCCCATGAACCAGATTGATCTTTCGAGTCGGAATGCCGTGGTGACGGGCGGTGCGCGCGGGATTGGCTATGCGATCGCCCAGCGGCTGCTTCAATCAGGTGCCAGCGTGAGTGTGTGGGATGTGGATCCCGAGGCGGCCGCCAAGGCCAAGGCCGGCTTGTCCGAGCACGGCACGGTGAATACGCAGACGGTCGAGCTTACCGATGCCGATGCGGTGGCGGCTGCGACCGAAGGCACCATCAGCTCCCTCGGGCACATTGATATTCTCTGTAACAACGCCGGCATTGCGGGCGGTAATTATAAGACGTGGGAATATCCGGTGGAGGAATTTCGACGGGTGATTGATGTGGACCTGAACGCGGTGTTCATCTGCTGTCGCGCCGTGGTGCCGCACATGCGCGAACGTGGATACGGCCGCATTATTAATACCGCCTCGATTGCCGGCAAGGAGGGCAACCCGAACGCCAGCGCCTACAGCGCCGCCAAGGCCGGCGTGATCGGCCTTACCAAGAGTCTCGGTAAGGAGCTAGCACAGGACGGCATTTGCGTGAACTGCTTCACCCCCGCCGTGATCCAAACCGATATTCTCAAACAGATTACCCAGCAGCATATTGATTACATGCTCAGCAAAATCCCCATGGGCCGCTTTGGCGAAGTGGAGGAAGCCGGCGCGCTGGTCGCGTGGTTGGCCAGTGAGGATTGCTCATTTACCACCGGCGGCGTGTTCGATCTTTCCGGCGGCCGGGCCACGTATTAAACTCACCCCATGGAACGCGCCGAAGCCAGCGAGAAAATCAAAACCCACTGTAAAACCATTGCATTGGAAATGATGAACCTCAACCCGATCATCACCCATCTGGATGATCAGGAAACGCAGGAAGCCCTGTTTGAAGCCAGCTACGAATTGACTAAACAACTGGAGATCATCAAGAAACGTGTGATCAAGCTCGAACGCCGCGACGACGCCGGCGCGGATACCTCCACGGAGTTGTGACATGACCCCGGCCGATTTTGCTTACCTGGCGGTGCGCGGCACGGCCTGGCTAGCGATGGCCTGTTATTTCCTCGGCGCATTTCTGCTGCTGCAAACCCACGGCGCACGCCCGCGCTTTCCCGCCACACGCTGGATCTGGGCGATTGGATGCGATTTCTATTTCTGGCACGTGATCGCCGCGTTTCATTTTGCGCATGAATGGAGCCATGCCGCCGCTGTGCATAGCGTCAACGAACGCGCCCTCGCCTTCACCGGCCAGTATGCGTCCTATGGTATTTGGTTTAACTACGCGTTTCTCGCAGCTTGGATCATTGATGCCGCCTGGCTTTGGAGTGATGAAGAAAGTTATCTACGCCGCCGCCGAGCCCTCAGCTGGGGCTTGCATGGTTTCCTTCTTTTCATGGTTATTAATGGTGCGATCATCTTTGCGCCAGATTACGTCCGCTGGCCGAGCGCCATCGCCTTGGCGGTGCTGGAGTGGGCGTGGTTTACCAGCCCAGCACGTGGGCGAACATGAGCGGGGCCACAATGCTGGCATCGCTTTCGATCACAAACTTGGGCGTGTTCGGCTCCAGCTTGCCCCAAGTGATTTTCTCATTGGGCACCGCGCCGGAATAGCTGCCGTAACTGGTAGTGGAATCGCTGATCTGGCAGAAGTACGCCCAACACGGGCAATCCAAGCGAAGATCTTGATGGAGCATGGGCACCACGCAGATCGGAAAATCGCCCGCGATGCCGCCGCCGATTTGAAAGAACCCCACGGTGCTTCCCTGTGCCGCGCAAGGGCCGCCCTTAGCGGGCAGGGTTTCGGTATCGCCCTGCGATTCAGCGCACTCGCGCACGGACTGACCCATGGTGGTTTGCAAATACCAATCGGCCAACGCCCCCATGCACTCCGCACCGGAACGAACGACATTAAAATCCAGGTCGCCGACCAAACAATGCCCCACGAACATGTTGCCCAGCGTGGAGTCTTCCCAACCTGGCACAAAAAGTGGCAGATTCTTATCCGCCGCAGCGACCAACCAAGAGTCCCTCGGATCAATCTGGTAATGCGCCTTCACTCGCTCTTCGTTGAGCAGGCGATAAAGGTATTCGTGCGGGAAATGCCGCTCACCCTGCGTCTGCGCCTCCTGCCAGAGTACCAGCACGGCGTGTTCAATACGTCGCATGGCTTCCTCCTCGGGAATACAGGTGTCGGTTACGCGGTTGAGATGGCGATCGAGCAACGCCTGTTCGTCAGCTGGAGTGAGGTCGCGATAATGCGGCACGCGCTCGTAGTGGTCGTGCGCCACTAGGTTGAACACATCCTCTTCAAGATTCGCACCCGTGCAGGTGATCGCGTGGATTTTATCCTGCCGAATCATCTCGGCCAGTGACAGCCCCAGCTCGGCCGTGCTCATCGCGCCTGCGAGCGTCACAAACATTTTTCCGCCATCGGCCAACTGCGCGTTGTAGGCCTCCGCCGCCTCCACCAGTGTGGCGGCATTAAAGTGACGATAATGTCGCTGGATAAACTGGCTGATGGGCCCATTCATGGGCTTCAGGTTTCTGTTTGGAAAAAGGTGTCATGCAATTGCTGCGTAGCCGTTTCGCCTTTCTCGGCCTCTACCACGACAGAGATTTTAATTTCGCTGGTGGAAATCATTTCGATATTAATGCCGCCCTGTCCAAGCGTCTCAAACACCTTCGCCGCAATACCGGAATGACTGCGCATACCCACGCCCACGACGGACACCTTGGCGATATCTTCATCGGCAATCACTTCCCCAAATTCAATTTCTTTCTGTAGCTCTGCGATCACCTTCAGCGCCTTGGGCAAGTCTGGCTTGTCGGTGGTAAACGAAACATCGGTAGCCGGCGTGGCGGTGCCGTGGCTAATGTTTTGTACGATCATATCTACGTTGATCGCGCCGGATGCCAACGCACTGAAAATGCGCGAGGCAGTGCCCGGCTGATCCGGCACGCCCACAAGCGTTACCTTCGCTTGATTCTTGTCTAGCGACACGCCGCGTACCACGACGGCCTCCATACTTGCAGTTTCTTCCTTCACAATAGTTCCTGGGTTGGTGTTCAGACTCGAGCGAACTTCAAATTTTACGTTATACTTTTTGGCAAACTCCACCGAACGGCTTTGCATCACCTTCGCACCTAGGCTCGCGAGCTCCAGCATTTCATCATACGAAATTTCCTCCAGTTTGCGTGCGCTGGCCACGACCCGTGGATCGGTGGTGTACACTCCGTCGACATCCGTATAAATCTGGCACAAGTCAGCATCCAACGCTGAAGCCAATGCGATGGCCGTGAGATCGGAACCCCCGCGGCCCAGTGTGGTGATGCGTCCATCGGGCGTCATCCCCTGAAAACCAGCTACAATCACCACGTTGCCCTGATCAAGCATCGCATGTACCTGATTGGGCGAAATGTTTTCTATCTTCGCTTTGGTATGCACGCCATCGGTCATGATGCCCGCCTGCGCGCCAGTTAAGCTCACCGCTTTGAGATCTAGTGAATGCAGTGCCATGGCCAGCAGCGCAATGGTCGTTTGCTCGCCAGTAGCCAGCAGCATGTCCATCTCGCGTTCGCTAGGCAGTTGATTAATCTCACTGGCCAGACGAATAAGATTATCGGTCACGCCACCCATGGCCGACACCACAACGACAATCTGATCGCCCTGACGTCGATACTCCGCCACGCGGTTGGCCACGTTCTTGATACGGTCCGTGTCCTTGACTGAAGAGCCACCGTATTTCTGGACGATCAACGCCATGCTTATAGTCCGATTGCCGCCTTCACGGCGTCGGTGTTTGATTCCACCGAGGTTGCTTGCGCATTCGCATTGGTCACTGCTGTATCCGGATCTTTCAAACCATGTCCAGTCATTGTCGCTGTGACGATACTTCCAGAATCGATACGACCTGCTTTAACCATCTTCACAATTCCCGCTAAACTCGCCGCACAAGCAGGCTCTACAAAAATACCTTCCGAGGACGTCAGTAATTTGTAGGTGGATAAGATTTCTTCATCCGTCACGCTGTCAATCAGACCTCCGGAAAATTGGGCAGCCGCTTTTGCTCCTTTCCAACTAGCCGGATTACCGATGCGTATCGCGCTGGCAACAGTCTCAGGAAATTCCACCACTGCATCATTTACAATCGGCGCAGCACCTGCAGCCTGAAATCCCATCATATGAGGTAAAGTATCACTGAGACCGGCTTCGTGATATTGCTGAAAGCCTTTCCAGTAAGCTGTGATATTGCCGGCATTACCAACAGGTAGAAAATGAAAATCAGGCGCGTCACCCAGCGCATCACAAATCTCAAAAGCAGCCGTCTTTTGGCCTTCAATACGAACAGGATTGATGCTGTTCACCACCTCTACCGCACCGGTCTGACCAAGTTCACGAACGATCTCCAGCGCCTGGTCAAAGTTACCTTGAATTTGAAGCGTCTGTGCCCCGTACATCAATGCTTGGGCCAACTTACCCAAGGCGATATTTCCCTCGGGAATCAGCACCACACACTTCATGCCTGCACGCGCCGCATAAGCTGCTGCTGCTGCTGAGGTATTGCCTGTGCTTGCACAAACCACCACTTGGGCTCCGCGCTCGGCAGCCTTAGATACAGCCATCGTCATGCCCCGATCCTTAAAGGAGCAGGTCGGGTTCAGCCCCTCGTATTTGAGGTAGAGATCAAACTCTCCGTTGATCGCCTTGACAAAGTTCGGCACACGAATCAGTGGCGTGTTTCCTTCCAGCAACGTCACCACCGGCGTGGCTTCGCTCACCGGCAATTGCTCGCGGTACGCGTCAATGACGCCGCGCCAACCGGAAGTATTTTGAACGCCAATGCTCATGCGAAATTCTCCACGCGGATCATCACCGGCTTCGCCTTCACGGCGCTGAGTTTTCTGATTTCTTTCAAGGCCTTTTGCATCGCGGCGTTCTTGGCGTAGTGCAGCATCAGGATCAGGGGCACACTGTTGCCTTCGTGGCCTTCGGGCTGAATGACCGACGAAATTCCGATTTTGTTTTTCGCCAATACGGCCGACACTTTTGCCAAAACCCCCGGTCGATCCAGCACGGACAGCCGCAAGTAATAGCAGGAGGTTGTTTCCTCAATCGGCCGTACGGCGCCATTGGACTCATGCGGGATGAACGCCTTCAAGCGATCGGTGGAGCCATGTTTCAGGTCCAATACCGCGTCGCCGATATCGCTCAACACGGCGCTGGCAGTCGCATCCCGCCCGGCGCCCTGACCGTAATGCAACGTATCACCCACCACATCGCCGCGCACGAGAATGCCGTTGTACACATC
>CEUM01135325.1_pt1 | contig 12707 bp, 2 predicted proteins | sample 356421 | NCBI WGS metagenome assembly CEUM01 (sample SAMEA2622716, study PRJEB7988) | marine metagenome | biome: marine biome (ENVO:00000447); feature: surface water layer (ENVO:00002042); material: "saline water (ENVO:00002010), including plankton (ENVO:xxxxxxxx)" | depth 5 m | reverse complement strand
TGTGAATATACAGTTTATGGTTGTATAGATGAATCAGCATGTAATTATGACTCTTCTGCCAATACCGATGATAACTCATGCTTCTATGCAGAATTTAATTACGATTGTGATGGAAACTGCCTAAATGATGAAGATTTTGATGGAGTATGTGATGAATTTGATAATTGCATAGATGTAAGTAATTTTAATCAAAATGATGAAGATGGTGATGGAATTGGAGATGTTTGTGACGAAGATTTTGGTATTGGAATTGATGAAATTAGTAATTATAGCCCATCGTTAATGAAAGTTATAGATATTTTAGGAAGAGAATATACTGAATACAGAAGAGGGGTAGTTTTGTTTTATTATTATGATAATGGTGAAGTAGAAAAGAAGATCATCAATTAACACTATCTGTACTTATTCAATTGATTATAATTGTTTATTTACAGTTAAGTAAATTTTATTTATTCTCTTTTCTAGAAATATTTTTAAGAAATTGAAGAAAACTAAAAACGGAAAACTAGATAAAGCAACCAATTTTCCGCTTTGGTTAGCTCAAGAGTCGATTTTTCGATCTTTTCAGAAGATATAAGAATGCTAAATGAGTATTGATATATTCTCAGTTAAGTGTTTAAAAATCATTTGATTAAATTCTCTCAACAGTTATTTCCCAATTAAAAGAATTATTTGCTAAACAAATTCCATTCCTATTAGCTTGATTTAATTACGCAAAAAATTTATTTTTGATATGTATTAAATGGTGTCCCCCCCACTATGAAAACAGACGGAAAATCCTTTTGTATTTTTTTCGTAGCATTTTTGTTTTTGCATTTATGTGCATCTACGTTTGCTCAATCTTCTTGGGAAGTTAACCCAAATGAGTATGAGCATTCTATGACTATCACTTGTGTGGTACTTAATCAATCATACAACTTTTTTGAACAAGAAATTACTATTGGTGCTTTTGATGGCAATCAGTGTGTAGGAACAACAACTACCAATACGTTTTTTCCACCAATAAATGCCAATCTTGGTTTTCTAGTTGTCTATTCTAATCAACTTACAGATAGTTACACTCTTAAAGTAGTAATTGATGATCAAGTAATTGATTCTGGAGAATTAAGCTTTGAATCAAATGGTGTTTTAGGTACCCTAGAATCTCCTTATGAAATACTTCCTAATTTTAATGTATATGGATGTACTAATCCAGAGTCATTAAATTTTAATATGAATGCTACAGAAGATGATGGTTCTTGCATAGAGATTATCCTTGGTTGTACGGATGAGTCAGCTTTTAATTTTGATCCGTTAGCTAACACTGACGATCAGACATGTATTCCAATTGTTATTGGTTGTACAGATGATAATTACCTCGAATATGATCAGAATGCAAATACTAGTGATGAGTCTTATTGTATCAATCTAATTGTCCTTGGATGTCAGGACGACCATTATACAGAATATAATTCTAATGCCAATACTGATGACGGTAGTTGTAATACAACATGGCAACAGGCATACATAGATCTATCTCAAGAATGTGAGAATCCTAATGAATCTAACATCATTATTGATCTTCCAAATGGTTGGAGCATATTTGGATTCACAAAAAGTGAATCAATCAATTTAATTGATGCCACATATTGTATCACAGATAAAATCATTGTAGTTAAAGATTACTTGGGAGCTGCCTATCTTCCTGAATTTAACTTTAATGGAATAGGATCACTTACCCCAGGATTGGGTTATCAAATAAAGCTCTCAGAGCAAATCAATCAATTTAATTTTTGCAACTAAATAACACCTAAAGCAATGAAAATAAATAAGATTACTTCATTTTTTATTATTCTAGTTTTATCAATTAACAGTTTATTAGCTCAAACTCCTGGTAGTCACTGTTCTACTACGGTTACAATTATGTACGGCCCAAGTACAATTTCTGGCGAGTATGATTGTAATGGCAATTGTGTATTAGATTGGGGCTTTATGTTTGGATTTCCCGGTTCAGAAAATTACGACATTCATGATAATGGAGAATGTAATGATGGATCAAATGGTGGTTGGAATTATAACTGTTCAGCTTTTAATTACGATGGTGGTGAATGTGTAAATGGATGTACTAATCCAAGTTATTTGGAATATCATACCCAAGGTTTTTCTGCAAATGTTGATGATGGTTCTTGTAATATTATTAAGGTTGATGGATGTACGAATTCAAATTTTATAGGATATAACTCAAATGCAACTTATCATGTCCAATCATACTGTGGTGAAGTGAAAAAATATGGTTGTACTAATTCTAATTTTTATGAGTATTATTATGATGAAGATGGTAATTTCCTAGAGTCTCATCAACTGCCTTATTATAATGTTCCTGTAGATGATTGTGAAAATGAATTGAAAGTAGGTTGCCTTGATGAAAATGCATGTAACTATAATGATTATAATAATGATGGTGTTGCTGATTTATATCAAGATAACCCTAGTGTAGATATAAATTTTGAAGATAATACTAAGTGTAAGTATGGTCCTGATGGTGTGAATAACTTTGATGTTAGACACGATAACTCAATTGCAGGTGAGGGAAGAGTCGTAATTGAATGGGATGATGCTTCCACAAATAATACAATTTATCAATTTCGAATTATGAGAAAAAGAAATGATGAACCCTGGCAACAGATCGGGCCATTATTGAATAACTCATTCAACGAAAGTCAAATTCAAACGTATGATGTAATCAATCAAAAAAAGCAAGCATATTATGATTCAGATATTGCTAACTGTAATACATATAAGTATAAAGTTGTGACTATCTCTTGCGATAATGATTATTCAGTACCTGTTGAAAGTGCACCAAAAGAAGTTGTGATTAACACACAATTAAATAACACATGGGATACGGAAGCAGATAAAATATTAACTGCAACTAAAGGTGATTATGAAAATAGAGTCGAATTATCATGGTCAAATAATAATAATATTGCTATAACTAATTTTGAAATTTTCAGGAAAGAACTTACTTCAAATTCTTCAAATCAAAGCGAATATGTTAAAATTGGTGAAACATCAAATGAAGTTCATCATTTTGTTGATTATAATATCTCTTCAAATGTAATTTATAATTACCAAGTTAACGCAGTTATTCCTAGTTGTGATGACTCAAATTCTTCAGAAGATGTTAATTCCTCTAATTTCTCAAATTCTGAAGTTGGATTTAGGTTACCATATTCATCTATATATGGACAAATAACATATGATGGTTATGGATCAGTTCCAAATGCCGAAGTATTTGCAGAGATTCAATCAGATTTACTTAATAAATCGCTTAAACTTGATGAATTTAGTTTTGGAGGTAATTATTTATTTGATATTAATTGTAGCGATAATGACATAACAGGTGATTTATCCTTCATGTTTTGGTTTAAAATAAATAAAAATCAAGAGATGTCTGTTTTTAATGGTTTTAATGGAGGATTAGCTAATGAAGTTTTAATCTCAGAAAATAAGAAAATCAAGTTTAATGGTATAGAATATGGTTCAGAATTATCATATGATTGGCATCAATTAACTTGTACTTATAATCACCAAAATCAAGAGCTAAAATTATTTTTAAATGGAGAAAATATTGGAATTATTTCCTCCAATTTAGACCTTTCTGCTAATGCTCAATTTTTTAAAAATTACTCAGGTTTAGTTGATGAAATATCACTTTGGAATAAAACTCTTGATGAAAATTTTATTTCACAGCACTATAATAAATTTCTTTTACGTCAACAGGAGGGAATGATTGCATATTATCACTGCGATGAGGGTGTTGGAAATTCAATATACGATGCATCAATTTCAAATGAGACTTCACTGTATAATTACAATCATATTCATTTAGCATCAAATTATGATAATTTTGATTCAGATGCACCGACCTCAAATGAATTAAATTATTCAACATTAACAGATTCAAGTGGTTTTTATGGAATAGAAGAGATAAGATTTGGCTCAACCGGTTCAAATTTTACAATTATTCCTGTTAAAAATGCAACTCTTTTTGAACCTGCACACGAATTTGAGCCTTCTTATCTAAATGCATATATAGCTGATAATGTTGATTATCTTTCAAATTACAACTTTACAGATGTATCATCGTTTAATCTTAGTGGTAATGTCTTTTATTTAGACCCTAATAAGACTGTTGATGAAGTATGTTTTGATTCAGACGATCAAAGTTTTGATATTAATGGAGATGAATATCTTGCAGAATGTGAAACAAAAATCGATAAACATGACGGAACATTCATTAATGAAATAGGAGTTAAAAACGTTGAAATATTAGTTGATGGTCAACCTGTATATGATGAAAATGGAAATCAAGAATTAACTGACATTAATGGTTATTTTAATATAAAAGTTCCTATTGGATTACATGAGATCTCTGTCAAACTTGATGGACATACTTTTGTTAAAAATATATGGGATAGTGAAAATCACATCAGTGTTGTTAATAATGATGATCCTCTGGATTATTCAGAAAGTAGAATGTACCCTTTTATTCAAAATGAACAAGACATAACATTTTATGATAATACCAAAAGAAAATTAGTTGGAAGAGTTTGTGGTGGTTTAACTGAAGCAAGCAAACCATTTGATGGTTCGTCAATTAATAATATAGGTCAAGCTAATTTTGTATTACATCATAACAATTTACACTCTGTTTTAATTGTTACTGACGAAAATACAGGTGAATACAATGTAGATTTACTTCCACTTTCATATGATGTTCTTTCTAGGGTTAATGGTAAAATCATTTTACCTTTCAATCCTAATGCTACTTTCTTTTTCTCAGGTGTTGATATTCCTTATCCATATTATGCTATTGATCTATCAGAAAAAGGTGACACTATTAATGATTATGATAATTATAGAAATTTTATTTACCGAAAATTCCCTGAAGTTTTCACTTATACTCATACTAATTCAAACTCTCATAAATATATTGGAGAACAACATTGGAATATTTTAAATCAAGAATTTGATCCTGTTAATGAAGTATGGATTGATGGACAGGATATTTCCATCCCACTTGTTTTAGATAATGGTGATTATGTTTTAACATCACCAGTTTTGAAGAAAGATTATGAATATACTTTTCTAACGTCTGTTCAAGAAGTATATGAAAAAATAATGCCAAATGGTGAAGTTGAATCTTACACTGATACTATTAAGTCTGGAACTTTATCAATAAGCGATGGTTCATATTCTAAATCTTATGAAATGGACTCGGATATGACTGAAGTTAAATTTACACCTAACCAAGTCAACACATCATTAAATGGTTCAGATTCATTTAAGAAGCAATTTACTATAACATATACTAGTGGATCTTTATCAAAAGATAAAATTATTGATTATTTTTCTTTTGGTTCAAGAGTTGATGAAGGATTGAATTTCTTCTCATCTGGTCCAGAAGTTGTCGAAATGGTTTTAAGAGATCCACCTGGTGATCAATCATACTCTTACATAGAATCTGGGTCTAGTTATCAAAATAGTGTTGAAGTATATTCAGCTGGTGATGTCATCTCTGACCATATCGAAAAAGATATAAACCTGGGTACAAAGCTTCAATTCTCAATACCATTTGGAGGTCCTATCATTACAACTGAAATAATTGCCAATACTCAAGTTGATTTAACATTTGAATCTATTATTGATACTACTGAAACAATTACTTATGAATCAAGTAATTCTCAAAGTTACCAAACATCCACTCAAGATTATAATATTGGGTCAGGTGGAGATTTATACATTGCCAATAATTACAATATGGTATATGGTACAAATAAGTTTTTAGAAATTATTGACGTGTCTGATTGTGGAAATCAGGGTATTGTTTGTTTTGGAGAAACTTCTCCAAACCCCTCAGATGACGGTAGCTCTGAAGGTGCTCATGTCTTTTATTCAAATAATAATGTCGATTATACCATTGGAACATCTGTTGGTTTAGAAATTGTTCCAGTTGGATTCCAAACGAAGACTGTTTATGATCAAAATCATATACTAAAAAAATTAATTCCAACTCTTGAATGGATCAGAAATACATATTTTGGTATGGATCAAGTATATGTTAGAAATGATTTCACTGATTATGATCCATCTACACCAAAAATTGATTATTGTTATGACAATTTAACACATGAATTATATGATGAATCGACAGGTAATATATATCCATGTTATGAATATGTTGGAACTTATGATACATCTGATCCATACATTCTCCCCTTTAATTTATTTGATGATATAAATATTGCAGATTATATCCCTGATGACTTTGTCTATTTGGTTGAGGAAATACTATATGATAGTTATCAAAATGGTAATTTTTCTGGATTGAGTGCATCTACGATTTCTTCAATGCAAGCAATTGCAAATACTGCAGATAATGTCGGTGGTGCAATAAATGCAGTTGATCAAGTCATGAGCTCAAGTTTTTGGTCAGATTTTGCAGGAATTATTGGTGGACAAAATTTACTTCTAGGTATTGAGACCTTCAAGTCCGAAGTATTAGATTTCTATGCAGATGAATTATCAAATGTTGATGAAGGTATTTCATCATTAATTTCAGTTCTAAACAGTTTAAATCATAGTGTGCCAAATGATAAAGTTGAATTTTATAATCAACAGATAAATTTATGGAAAAATGCTGTTTATCAAAATGAAAGTGATAAAGCTAGTATTTTTGATAATGTTGTATCAAGTAATTATTTTTCTCCAGAGCTACTCAGTTCATCTACATTCGGACCAGATCAAAATTATTCATTTAGCGGAGGAAACACTATTGCTGAAAATTATAGAGTTACAAATACAGAATCAATTTTAACTACAATCGATTACTCAATTGATGGTTCAGTAGCATATGAAATAGGTGGAAAAATACAAGGTTTTGGTCAGTCATATCAAGATAAAATACCTATTACATTCAAAACTGAAAAAAGAACAAATAATACAAATTCAGATTATTTAGGTTTTGGATATGTTTTGTCTGATGATGATGAATCTGATTATTTTTCAGTTGATGTGAAAAAGTCAAATAATGGTTGGGGCCCAATTTTTAGAAAACGTGCGGGACAATCCATGTGTCCCCATGAAGGTCAAGAAACTTTTTTATTCTACTCTGACAATTCAATTGATGATAATATATTCTCACCTGCTACTCAACCTAGAGAGTTCCCAAATATTGAAGCTCTACCATCAACTATTACAGGTGTTCCAGAATCAGAACCAGCAATATTTAATATACAATTAACTAATAATTCAGCTTCTATGGAAGATATTGTTTATACTTTGATGGTTGATGAATTAAGTAATCCATTTGGTGCAATTCTATTGATGGATGGACAACCAGTTCAAAGAGAAATTTTGGTTCCATATAATCAGACAATTAATAAAACTCTAACTGTTTATAAAGGTCCAGAACACTTAGATTACACAGATCAATCTAGTTTAGAAGGTGAAGATAACAGTATTGGGTTAATTTTGAGGTCTTCTTGCCAATATTCATATGGTACATCAAATGTGTCAGATATTGCTGATACAGTTTATATTCAAGTCTCATATGTACCAGAATGTACTAATGTTCAGATTTATCAGCCATCTGATTCATGGGTTTTAAATAAATCTACTGAGGATACTTTGGGATCGAATACTACCAATTATCTTTCATTGAACGTGGGTGGTTTTGACCACAATTACTATAGTTTAGAAAATATAACTCTTCAATATAAAAACTCTTTAGAATCAGATGCTAATTATACTGTTATTTCTTCAAGTATAGACGACAAACCTGCTATTTTTAAGAGGAATTTAAATCAGACCGATGATTATTTTGAATTACCAAGTGATTACATTCTTTTAGATTGGGACATGCATGAATTACCTGATGGTAATTATGATATTAGAGCTTTCTCAGATTGTGGTGGTACAATTTCTTATTCCAATGTTCATTCTGGATACAAAGATACAAGGATACCTGAACCATATGGTAATCCGCAACCATCTGATGGTATTTTATCTACTAGTGATGAAATTACTCTTAACTGGACTGAACAAATTGATCAAAATAGATTTTATTCTCAAGAGACAATTATTCAAATGAGCGCAGTCAAAAATCAAAGTAATATTTCTCATGATGCATATGTTTATGTTGACTCAAATTCCGTTATGAATATTCCATACGGACTGAATTTAAACAAAAAGTCATTTACTGTTGAGATGTGGGTTCAACCTTCCTCTTATGGTACATTATTTACACAAGGACATGAGAATAATCAAATTAAATTTGGTATTCAGTCTGACGGAAAATTATTTGCTCAATATGAAATTTCTGGAGATTTAATATCAGCTATTTCAGCTACATCTTTAGATTCAATCTCAGTATATGGTGAACCATGGAATCATTTAGCATTTGTTTTTGATAATGATCAAAAAACTATATCATTTATTATTAATGGAGAATTAATAACTTCTTCTGATGCTAGTCCATTTTTGGTAGATTATATTGGTGAAGGTTCAATTAATATTGGAAATGATAATTTTTCTGGTGGGATTCATGAATTAAGAGTGTGGTCTACCAACAAAAATACCTTAAATATTTACCAAAACATGAACAAAAGTTTAATTGGAAATGAAGCTGGTTTACAAGGCTACTGGCCACTAAATGAACTTCATGGTAATCCTAAGGATTTGGCTAAAAATAGAAATATTAGTGGTGATATTAATTGGTCTGTGCATAAAAAAGGTTTTGGATATGATTTTAATAGCAATACAGTTTTAAATACAACTCTAAACTCGAGTAATTTAGAATCAACCGATAATTTCACTTTAGAGTTTTGGTTCAAAACAAGTAGTAGTGATCAAACAATTTTTACTACAGGTTCTATTGATGAAGTTTCTCTTTTGGGTAATTATGATGCATGGTCAATTGCATTTGATGATTTAGGAAAACTTATTGTAAAGCATAACATAAATAATAATTCTAATATTTTACTTGAGAGTCAATTTAATTATAATGATAACTTGTGGCATCATTTTGCGCTAACTAAAAATTCTAAAGCAAATACTTCATTAATTATAGATGGTCATGAAATTGCTAGTTGTTCATCAGAACAAACAAGAGGTTTTTCAATATCTAATTTAATCCTGGGTGCTGAATTGAGTCAAATTGATTCATTGTCTAATTACCATAATTATTTTAATGGAATGATAGACGATTTCAGATTTTGGTCAATTAATAGAAGTATCTCTCAAATTAACAGATTTAAAAATCTGAGATTAAATGGTTCTGAATTAGGTTTGAAATTATATTATCCATTTGAGGAGTATCAAATATTTAGTGGTAATAATCAATTAGTTCAAAGTTTAAACAATCAAGTTTTTGAAAATAATTTACAATTACTGGATGAAACTGATATTTTATCTTTCGAATCAACTGATTTACCGATTATAAGAATGTCTAATCCATATGTTTCTGTTTCTCATTCTGCATTTGCCAATAATGATCAAACATTATTAACTATTAATGATAATTTATCTTCTGTAGAAGGAACAATAATAGATGTTTCTATCGATAATATTTATGATTTATATGGTAATAAAGCAAAGCCTGTCTCATGGTCATTTTTTGTTGATAAAAATCAATTGGTATGGGCTGACGAAACTATTTCAATTGAAAAGCATTTAGGCTCATATGAGACAATTGAAACATCTATTATAAATCATGGAGGGACTGTTGAAAATTTCACAATTGAAAATATTCCTAATTGGTTAAGTGTTTCGCCATCTAATGGAATCATAAATCCAAATTCTTCCATTAGTGTTTCAATGGATATTGACCCTATACTATTTATTGGTGATTATAGTAACAATATTATATTAACTGGTAATAACGGTGTAGGTGAAAAACTAGATTTAAATGTTAATGTTGAAGCAATTCAGCCAAATATTGAAGTATTTTCAGAGGATTTCCAATATGATATGAGTTTTATTGGTAAGGTTTCAGTTGATAATGTAAGATCTAGAGATGATTTAGATATATTGATTGCTTATGTCAATGATGAACCTAGAGGATACGCAAGTCCTACTTATATTGAAGATTACGATGCATTCTTTGTTTTTCTAACAGTATATTCTAATTCTCAATTTGGTGAAGAAATTTCATTTAGGTTATGGGATGCTAGCGAGGGTAAGATTCAGTCAAATGTCACTCTTAATTTATCAGAGAGTGTAGACTTTTATGATGGAAGTATTCAAGGTTCTATGCAATCTTTGTCTAGTTTCAACGCTAATAATTCTTTGAGACAAGAAATTATTTTAGCTGAGGGTTGGAATTGGTTTTCTTTGAATTTAATTCCCGAAGGTTCAAATAGTTATAATGTACCTATACCAATAATAACAAATAATTTAAATGATAATTCTATTGAGATATTAAAAGGGCAAAATTCTTTTGCTCAATATTCTGAAAATTATGGGTGGCTAGGATCACTTCAATCAATGAAATTGGGTGATATGTATATGATTAAGATAGATCAATCTGACACAATTTCCTATGATGGTCGTGTAATAGATTACAACAATTCTCAGGGTCATATTGATATTGATGCTGGATGGAATTGGATTGGATATTTAGGTCAAAGACCACTAGAAATAAATCAAGCATTATCTAGTCTTAACCCGGCTTCTGGTGACTTAATAAAGAATAAATCTTCATTTAGTGTTTTTGCTTCGGAATCTATTGGTTGGATAGGTACTCTGCAGAATATTTCTGAGGGAGAAGGTTATATGTTAAATTCATCTGATTCGCAAGTATTAATTTATCCTGAAAATTCTTTATATGGAAGTTCATATCGTGTAGGTCAGTCTAGTTCTAATGACACATATTGGAAATCCGATAATTATAAGTTTGAAAGTTCAATGTCAGTAATTGCAAGTATTGATGATTCTAGACTTAGTAGTAGTAAAGAAAATTGTCTTGCAGCATTTAGTAGAGATGAATGCAGAGGATCTTCAACTACTTTTATTGACAATTTTTCAAATAATAATTTGATTTTTCTAACGGTTCATGGTATTAATTCTGATTCTATTTATTTTAAATATTTTGATGAAAAGTCTAATATTATCTATAGATCTAATGAAAAAATCGAATTTAGTGATAATACAATCTTAGGCTCAATTGATGATCCTTTTAAAATTTCATTTTACCAAAATAATTTATCTGAAAATTTTGAGGTTTATCCAAATCCTTTTAAGAATTCTCTAGAACTTGAGTTTTACTCTACCAAAACAGAAATTTATAAAATTGAAATTTATGATTTAATGGGTAGACAAATTAAAACTTTATTTAACGGTAGTTGTACTCAAGGTAATCAATATTTGGATTTTGATATGTCTGAACTTAAAAAAGGATATTATATCATTCAACTAGAAAATGAAACTAATGTTTACAAAAAACCTATCATTAAATCATAATAAATCATGAAGTTAGTTATTAAAATATTGGTAATATTATTTTTTGTATCTCATAACTTATTAGCTCAGACTCCAGGTAGTTATTGTTCTCAAACTGTAACTATAATGTATGGCCCAAGTACAATTTCAGGTGAATATGATTGTAATGGTAATTGTGTTTTAGATTGGGGATTCATGTTTGGTTTTCCTGGTGCAGGAGATTACGATATACATAGTAATGGGGAATGTAATGATGGATCAAATGGTGGTTGGAATTATAACTGTTCAGCTTTTAATTATGATGGTGGTGAATGTGTAAATGGATGTACTAATCCAAGTTATATGGGATATAATCCAAATGCAAATGTTCATGTTCAATCCTCTTGTGGAGCATTGAAAGTCTACGGTTGTACCAACTCAAGTGCTTGTAACTATAAGTCGAATGCAAATCAGAATGATGGAAGTTGTATCTTCTCAAGTGGATGTGACTATTGTTCAGGACATACCAACGGAAATGGTTATGTTGTTGATGGTGATTCTGATAATGATGGTTTATGTAACAACTTAGATAATGTTTCTGGATGTACAAATAATAATGCATGTAATTATAATAATTCTTCTACAGTAAATACAAATAATAATTTATGTGTATATGCCACAGGTTGTGACAATTGTGGCGGAAATGGTATTAATGGGACTGGTTATGTTATTGACAAAGATCAAGATAATGACGGAGTTTGTGATGCAGACGAGATTGTTGGTTGTCAAAATTCAAATGCATGTAATTATATGAGTACTGCTACAGATCCCGGTAATTGTATATTTTCAATAGACTTAGATGCTTGTGCTTCATGTTCTGGACATAGCAATGGAAGTGGATATATAATAGATAATGATCAGGATAATGATGGAGTGTGTGATGCAAATGAAATTGAAGGATGTACAGATCCCATAGCCTGTAATTATGATATATCACCTACTACTGACACCAACAATGATTTGTGTATTTATTCATCCGACTTAGATGCTTGTGCAACCTGTTCAGGAGAAACTGACGGAACAGGTGTAATAGTTAATAACGATCAGGATAATGATGGAGTTTGTGATGCAGATGAAATAATTGGTTGTCAAGATGAGTCAGCTTTTAATTATATGTCTATTGCTACTGATCAAGGTTTTTGTTATGAATTTGTATACGGATGTATGGATCCAGAAGCATTTAATTA
>CEUM01097909.1_pt1 | contig 12710 bp, 5 predicted proteins | sample 356421 | NCBI WGS metagenome assembly CEUM01 (sample SAMEA2622716, study PRJEB7988) | marine metagenome | biome: marine biome (ENVO:00000447); feature: surface water layer (ENVO:00002042); material: "saline water (ENVO:00002010), including plankton (ENVO:xxxxxxxx)" | depth 5 m | reverse complement strand
ACCATCTGTGTAAGTGTCTTCAGTGTGCTTTCACCGTCGAAAAGCTGCACTTCGACGCTCATCTCTTACGTTGGTTCGACAGAGCCACCGATCGTTTTGGGCAGTGGAATCGCAAGCAAAAGGGGTGGATATTTATCGCTTTGGCGAGATGCGTTGTCGTACTCCTTGGTTCCCACGTTGTCGACAATCCAAGTTGGTAGAGAGAATGCTACACTCTCACCCACTATTAGTGGAGTATACATCGTATCACAGCAGCCTGGTGGTTTCAAACCTGTATCTGCGACTGCAGACGTCGGAGGAATCTCCTTCTCTCAGGTAATGGTTCAACCTGTGACGACGATCATTGGAGCATCTCCCAAGTTCACTCACGTCGGTGGAGGAGGGCAAGTATGGATTTCGGGCAAACATTTGAAGACAGATGTATTAAGAGTCAGTTTGGACGAGGCCGACATTGTTCACACGGTCGTATCGTCTGGTTTGCTGGTTGTTGAAGTTCCACAGCATGACGTCGGAGGAGCAACAATCAAAGCAGGTCTGGGTAATCAGAAAGATTCCAGCGGTGTTGGAATTGGTCCATTCACTTCAACCGGTATTGATTACGTCGCTGAGATCAGCATGGATCGTGTCAACCCTCAAACTGGGCCTGCGGCTGGTACTACGAGCGTTTCTTTCACGGGCACTGGCTTTACAGACACTTCCATGCTCGGATGTAGATTTGGTACAGTAGGACCCATCACAGCTACATACGTGCACGCCCAGCAGTTGCGATGTACTACTCCAAATCATGCCCCAACTGATGTTCCCGTGACAATCTCGATCAATGGCCGGGATTACGCTTTTGCAAGTCTCGTCTACTCCTACACAGCAACGTTGTCTCACATCAGTGCCGTGATTCCCGCTCAAGGTCCAATCAATGTTGTGACAGAGTATACTATCTACGGAGGTGGGTTAAGCACTCTCGCTGGCGATTACTGCAGCTCTTTGAACGTAACCTCCAGGAAAGTGTCGTCCACTAGTGGTTCCATTACGTGCTCATGGCCTAGCACTTCAACCGCAGGTTTCGTACAGGTTGGTGTTTATGCCATCGAGTCCACTTACGCAAGATACGACAGCAGTCAGACGCAGTTCGAATACTTTGTGCGATCGACTTTAACGAGCGTAGAACCGTTGACCGGTCCCACAGACGGCGGGACGGTCTTATTCTTGTCTGGCACCAATTTCAGAAGTGATGATGCGAGTGAAGTAACATTTGACGGAACAGCGGTCACGGCACGTGTGGTATCATCCGCGCTTACTGTCGTTGAGAGCCCAACGTTTTCAATCAAGGGGGCAAAAACAATATATGCATCACCACATAACCACGCGCCGTCTACATCTTTTACAGCGCTTGACCAGCTATTACTTTCGACAGTATCCCCAGCATTTTCACCCGTTCAGGGTGGTGCGTCGCTGGAAGTGAGTGGCGACAAGTTCTCCGCGCCATCGACTCTATGGTGCCGAGCGGGTACAATTGGTCCCTTTTATGCACGTGCGTACGATTCTAGATTATTGAGGTGCATATCTCCAGCGCATAAGAAAGAAAATGTGCATCTGCAAGTTTCCATGAACAAGCGCGATTGGAGGTACGAGCTCACTCTCAGCTTGGCGAATCCCGCACTGCCGCCAGGAACATCATACAACTCCATTTTGAACATTGATTACGCATATCCAGCTAAAATCAGAGACGTACTACCGCGAGGAGGTCATTTGTCGGACCAAAAAGCTGTTGTTGAAGCGTTTTACGACGCACCGTATCCGCCACAGAACGTCGCGACGAGAGGTTGTCTCACGGGCACGACTTCGTTGACGAGTGAAGCGTCAGACACTTCTGGCGTGTATTCCATGCTGTGTACGCTACAACGGGACTCATTCCTGGAAGGTATGTATCCGTTGATCGCGAGCGGGCCAGATGCAGCCAATACGTCTTTCAGCGCCACTTTTCACTACATGCCGGCGCCAACCGTTGATGCCTGGGAGCCAGAAGTGATTCACACCGGCGGCGGAACGCTCGTTTCTGTCATTCTCAGCGATGCCGTTTCCGATGGACTCGTGTGCGTGTTTTCTCCCTGGAATCAAAACTCATTCTCCGGTTCAACTGCGGTGGATGCACATTTCTTGAGTTCTTCACTCATCATGTGCGAGTCTCCCTACGCCGCTCCACTCACCGAAATTGGACTCACGGCTGGCTTATCGGGCTCGACGTCGGAAGATGGACAGGCGGAGTTGAGCTCGATCAATCGTCCTGGAATTTCAACCATCGAGCCAACCAGTCTCTTTTTGGCCGGTGGGACGACCATCAAGATACTTGGGACTGATTTGGGACAACAAGTGTACGATCTTCATGCGTCGTTTGGTTCGATTTCACCCCTCGCGTTGCGATGGGTGACGGGTGCAGAAGTCGAAGCGATCAGTCCAGCGACTTATGAGGGCGAAAAAACCGTATTCCTGTCGCACTCTCTCTCTGCGAGAAGTTTGCCTTACACGACAGCTCTAGAGTTCTTCTCTCCATTCCAGCCGAGTCCGTTGATCCCTAGCGTGGTACCCGCGAAGGACAATGCCTTTGTGCGCTTGCACGCACGCATCGGCTCGTTGCACTCATCAGTGCCCACGTGCATCTCCTCGAGTCCGACGTTTACACTGTGTAAAGAGGCTGTAAATATTGGTGGCATATTGACGAGAACGACCGTACCAAGATTTGAGATTCTTACCATTCCTGGAACAAATCTCACGGCGAACGTTCCGCAGATTGCCTACATTGATACTGTGTCGTCGTTAAGTGTGCAGCCTTCGATTGCGGTCACTGGAGGAGGCACCGTGGGGCTAGTCATGGGTAAAAACTTTGTCGAAGGCGTGACAGCGGTGCGTCTCGGCAACGTCGTGCTACCAATTCCTCAAGGTTCAAATTCCTTCATGTCTTCCGCCGTGATGCGTTTCGAGGCTCCGGAAGGTACTGATGCGAAGAGTGCGAGGCTGTACACGTCGACTGCTTACACGGATTCGGAATCATGGGGTACACCCGGAGGAGAAATGACGTTCTATGGCTTACCTATGTTGACCAATACGACAGGCGTTCCTTTGGAAGTGCTCGAAGATGGAGGCACGGTGGTGTTGTTCACTGGCGCCGGTTTTCAAACGAACACGGATTTATTCTGCAAGTTTGGCGAAATCCACATCAGAGCGACCTATGAAAGATCAACTGCCGTGAGTTGCGCTGCACCTGCTCTTGAACCACGATCGTATCCGTTGAGGGTGTCTAACAACATGCTAGATTACAGCAGGTACGCAAACGTCGCGGGCGATTCGACGGACGTGGACTTGGTCACCGAATCGAAGCCAGATTTTGTGGATGGTATCGAATACGTCGCGGAAGATTTCGGTCCTACGTCCGGTGGCACGATCACCGATGTCAAGTTCAAGAGTCCACCCTCCACCCTTGCCTGCAAGTTCTTTTCGAGGCTCGGTAACGGTATTGTCGATGGTTCCACTTCGGCATGCGTAACGCCCGCAAGCGATGCCAACTTTGTACCGGTACAACTCGCTCTCAGTGCGATCGCTGGAGCGGAATATAAACCGATCGGAGTGCAGTTTGAGTTCAAAGCGGCCCCTGAGATCGACATGTTGTTCCCGGAAAGCGCCACCTCCGGAGGTGGAACAATGATCAACGTGCACGGAAACAATTTGGTACAGTCTGTTCAAGTCACCTCTCAGGGCTCGACGCTCATGCCTGGGACCACAGTCACGGGACTGTCCTGCCGATTCGGTGGTCTTTACACCGTGGCGGCGCTCTCGATTTCTTCCACGATCATGCGTTGCGAGACGCCACCTTTTGGCGTTCAATTAGAGGAAGTGCTCCTCGGTTTGGATCTCTCCCTCAACGCTCGAGAGTGGACTGAGTCTCAAATTGACTTTGAACCCATCAAGAAAATAGACGTCAATTCTCTCTCACCCTCCGCCGGTTCGCGCGGAGGAGGAAGTCAAATCATAATCTCGAGTGGATACTATTCCACGGACACTTCCGTCTGGTGCAAATTCGGTACCACGGGACCGATTCACGCGGTATTCAACGGCGATGGAAGCGTGGGATGCATTTCTCCCGCAAAGGGACAAGGCGACGTTCCGATTGCGATTTCGCACGGTAACGTCATCGACTTTGACTTTAACAAATCAAAGATATTCAGGATGTAGTTTTATTAGACCATAGCAATCAACACTAGCCACGATGCCGCGCAATGTAAAACGCACGAGACGTCGTTGACAATCCCGAGGCCCGAGGCGAGATGGGAACACGCGTGAAAATCGAGAAGCCGCCCATCAAACCGCGACTCGCGCGTTCAACCATGTTTACTCTGGCGTTCCTATCGCTTCTTCTGTGCCTCGCACCGTTCGCGCGCGCACAATCGTCGTGTCCCATCGATCCAACCTTGCTCGATTTGAGTGGGCTGGCAGAGGCGTGTGATGTGGAAAGGGAAGACCTCTGCACGTCCTGCGTCTGCTATCTGACCGACGTGCTGACGGATGCGGGCTACGACACGAGCGAACTCGATCTCGATGCGTGTGCAGTGCAAAACCTGAACGTGTTGCTCGAAAACGGCGCGACGCTGGCGGCGTTCATTCGAGTATCGTCGTCGTGTCCTCGGGATGCGCTCAACTGTCCGACGAGAGCCCCTCCGCCGCCGAGCACGCCGCCCATACCGGCGGAATGGTTGCGAAACGGTACGAACGTCACGGATGTGAACATCACGGAAGCGTTCAGTGGAATCGGTGAACCGGAAGAACCCCCCAGCTCGAGAACTGGGGAAACGATTGGCATCGCGCTCGGGACAATTTTCGCCGCCGGCGCACTAGCGACGGTTGCGTTTTGCATGTATCGCTCTCGCAGACGTAATCTTTTGCGCGAAAAGTATTGTCAACACATAACCGGTACTGGTGGGACCGCGGAACGACATTCTGTTGTCTTGGATCTGCGAGGCGTCTCGTGTGCGGCGGGCGAACGGATGATTCTGAAAAACGTCTCGCAGCGCTTCGAATCCGGATTGATTGGCATTTTGGGTCCTTCGGGGTGCGGGAAAACAACTCTTCTCAACGCCATCGCTCATAACGGACTTGTTAAAGACGGCAAAATCACATTGAACGGGGAACGAATCGGCATGCAACAAGTCGCCTTCGTCGAACAATCGATGGATTTGATTTCCAAGTTGACGGTCTTTGAGACTGTCTCAACGCAAGCAAAACTGAAAATGCCGTGGTTCTTCTCTTCAAAAGAAGTGTCAGATCGCAGTAAGGGTGTGCTTCGAGATATGGGTTTAGAGCACGTCTCTGATCTACGCGTGATGGGCTCTGGGTTGTCTGGAGGAGAGTTGAAACGCGTTCAGGTGGCGAGCGAACTCGTCGGAGGTGACGCGCCGCTCATTCTCCTCGACGAGCCAGCATCTGGTTTGGATGCGCAAACCTCGTGGCGACTTTTTTCTCAACTTCGCGCGCTCGCCTCCGACAAAGAAAAAATACTCATCGCGACGGTTCATCAACCGTCGCGACGCATTGTCGATCTCTACCACCGTGTCGTGGTGCTCACGCACGACGGCCGAGTGATGTGGTCCGGTCCTCCCAAAGAAATCGATTCGCTATTGTCAAAAGTTGGGATGGAAGTACCGATGGGAATGAGCACAGCCGAATGGCTTCTCGATATCGCGTGTGATGATGCGAAACAGAAAAAGTTTACATCGGGGTTGAAGTCAGTCACCGAAACACCTGTCAAATCGAATTGGTCGACGCACACTCCGAGACTTCAGCTTCCAGAGGATCGCGTCGCGGCGCACGAGTTCAAATCGGCACTCAGTCGGATAAGTGTTCTCTTGTGGCGTGCTTTTACAGTTTTGATGCGGCAGCGACGCGTGATGTTCTCGCACTGTTTCGCCCCAATCTTCATCGGTATCATCCTCGGCGCTTTATGCAACGCATCAAACGATCTCGAAGGCTTTCAAAATCGTATGGGTTCGACGTTCTTTCTCCTGATTTACTTTTCTCTGGCATCGATGACGATAATCGATCTCATCAACGCGGAGAACGGAGTTATTCAGAGACAAGTTTGGGCGCGTCAATACACATCGGCCGAGTTCTTCCTGTGCAAAGTGTGGGTCGACTTCTTCGTTCTACGATTGGTACCGACGTTGCTATGTGTGTGCGCCTTCTACTTTCTGTCGGGATTACGAAATTCATTCGCGGCATTCGTGACCTTTTCCGCATTTATCCTGCTTTTCACCTTTGTTCAGTCGTGTTCGTGTGCTTGCATAGCGTTTCTATGTGGAAACTCGACGGCAAACGCAACTCTGGCTCAGAGCATCGCCATCCTCATACAATCGCTGTGGGCGGGATATCTGATTAATATCAATCGATTACCCGCCGGCACACGCTGGATCAGGTTTCTTTCCGCGCAATACTACGCGTTCGGAGGGATTCTCGCCAGCGAGATGCGCGGCGGTCCCTACAAATTTAACGCAGATTTCAACGGCGAACGGGTCGTAGTCTTAGTCTCTGGCGAGACGTACCTCGACGTCATCGGCGTGAAATTCAAGCACGCCGACAGAAATCTGTTCGCGCTGTTGTTTTATCTCTCGGGTGCGATGATTTGTGGCATCGTCGCGATCGCGTTCCGATATAGACGTCGTCTGTAACGCACGCACCGCGCCTTCACTCGATGTAGACGTCGTCTGTCACGCACGCGCCGCGCCTTCACTCTCCGACTGACGACGATGGCGACATCTCTCACCGCCACGACGGTGACGCCGACGACGCGCGCGCGCACCGCGCGGTCAACGACTCGTTCGACCGGCCGACCGGTTCGCCTCGCCGTCGCCTCGCCGTCGCGCTCGACGAACGTCGACCGATGCGCGTCGTCCTCGCGAAGCCGCGCCATCGCGATGCCCGCGCGCGCGCTCCCTCCCCTCGCTGAGATCGCCGACACCGAGACCGTGCTCCTGACGTACGGCTCGATCGGTTTCTTCCTCATCTCTTTCGGCGTTTTGGCGTACAGATCCTTCGGATCGATGGTGTTCGGGCCGACGGCGACCGCGTCCCACGTCTTGGTGAAGGATCGCGCGCGCGCCGAGGCGTTGAAGCGCGAGATCGAGGACGAGGTCGCGGCCGGCGCCCCTCTGCGCGAAAAATTCGCGAAAACCGCGGAAGTACACTCCACGTGTCCGAGCGCAAAAAAAGGGGGCGAACTCGGGACGTTCAAACCGGGTCAGATGGTGAAGGAATTCGACGCCGTCGTCTTCGGCGGCGACGTCGGCCGCGTGCTCGGCCCCGTGGACACGCAATTCGGTTCCCACCTCATCTTGGTCACCGATCGCGAGGAGTCATCGTGAGCGTCGTCGTCTCTTCACCCTTTCGCCCCGTCCCGACGCACCCGCATCCACCCCCTTCGTCGCGCGTAGTACGTAGTACGTCACACACCCATCATATCAATCAATCCCACACCGACCGGGTCGACGCGATCCACGCTCGAGATGGCCCCCGCGGGACGACCCCTCCCTTCATGACTCGTCCCCACGGCCCACGCGATCGAGGTCGGCGGGTCTCCATCAAATCCACGAGTGATGACCCCACCACGAGCCCCTTCCACGAGTGATGACCCCCATCACGAGTCCCGTCCCGTCCCGTCCCGTCCCGTCGCGTTATCCACTCGGTCCCGGCGCGGGCGCATGGACGGTGCGGGCGCGAGGGCGAGGGCGTCGGCGACGACGCGAGACGCGCGACACATCGCGACGCGGGGCGCGCGGACGAGACTCGGGAGTCGTGAGTCGCGAGTCGTTCGTTCGAGAGGTCTCGAGACGCGCGCGGTCGACGTCGACGTCGACGTCGGTCGTTCGCGCGTTCGGTCGGTCGGTGGGATCGACGTCGACGCCGGTGGATCGATTTCATTTCATTCATTCATTCGAGGCGGGATGGCGACGGCGACGGTGCGCGCGGTGCGCGCGGAGACGTCGCGGTCGTCGGTGAGATGGTCGCGAGGGACGCGGACGCGGACGCGGACGAGCGCGGGGAGAGGGGCGAGATCGGCGCGTGGGCGCGCGGTGGTGGATGGATCGCTCCTGAGCGCGCCGACGAGCGCGAGACGACGGCCGGAGGACGTGGTGGCGGGACCGAATGGGTACGAGGTGGAACAGCGCGCGCTCGAGGCGTGTGTGGAGAGACAAGTGAACGATGTGCGCGCGCCGAGGTTTAGTGTGCCGGAAGATACGCTGGATTCGGCGTATGAGAGGTGTCGGGAGGTGACGGCGGAGTACGCGAAGACGTTTTACCTCGGCACCAAGCTCATGACGCCGGAGAAGCAACGGGCGATTTGGGCCATCTATGTGTGGTGCCGACGCACGGATGAGTTGGTTGATGGACCGAACGCGTCGCATATCACGCCGGAAGCGCTCGATCGATGGGAGGAGCGATTGGAGGGGATCTTTGACGGGAAACCCGTGGACGTGATCGACGCGACTCTGTGCGATACCTTGTCCAGATTTCCGGTGGACATTCAGCCGTTCAGGGACATGATCGACGGCATGCGCATGGATCTCGTCAAGCCTCGTTACGAGACTTTCGACGAGCTCTACGAGTACTGCTACCGCGTCGCGGGTACGGTTGGTTTGATGTCGATGCCGATCATGGGTTGCGACGAAAACTTCAACGGCGACGTCAAGAAGGTGTACAAGGCGGCGTTGGCGCTCGGGTTGGCGAACCAATTGACGAACATTTTGCGTGATGTCGGTGAGGATGCGCAAACCCGTAACCGCATCTACGTACCGCTCGAAGATTTGCGCCGATTCGGGATCACGGAACAGGAGGTTTTGCGCGGCATGTTCAGCCCGTCGACCGGGAAAGTCGACGACCGCTGGGTGGCGTTCATGAAGTTCCAAATCGAACGCGCTCGACAAGTGTTCAAAGATGCCGAGGAAGGTGTCAACTGCCTGCACAAAGATGCGCGATGGCCCGTTTGGAGCGCGTTAGATGTTTATAGAAGCATCTTGGACGCGATCGAGGCTAATGGTTACAACAACTTTAACCAACGCGCGTACGTCCCCAAGGTCGAAAAGTTCATGATGCTTCCGCAGTCATACTTGAAGGCTCAGCAAGCGCAAACCAAATAAGAACGTGAAGCACAGTTTATACGGCACGCCAACGCATAATGATAAGCATTTGTACTCAACATTCTTTACATTTCTATTATTTGATTTCCCGTAACTCATTCATCGTTCTCGCGGCGGAGGTCGACGTTTCGGCGCCGGCTGGAGCTGCTTCGCACACGACGGGGAGCAGTTGGGGCAAGTCCAATTGCTCGGAGCCTTTGCGCTGTCCTTGATTCCGACGCATCGAGTGTGCATCCAGACACCACACTTGTCGCACGCAATCATGCGCTCACCGTCGTCATCGCGCGTCCCGCACACACACTTGACTGTCCATTGGTCAAATCCGCCTTGATACCGGTACTCGCTCTCCAGATCGGCGCCTTCTCCATGGACTTCGACCGAAGCGCCTTGCATCTTGCGCCATCCCAGTCTCGTCTTATCGCTCATTCCTTCGTATCCTTTGACTCGAGTAACTTTGAAATCGGATAGCACGACGTACAGATCTCTGAAGGCTTTCGAGGCGTTTCGCCTGAGATCGCCGAGCGTCGGTTCGCTCGGCAAGAAAACAAGCTCAGGAGGAGGTCGAGTGACCGTTCCTACGCGCTGACGCGCTTTAACGTTGTTCACACCGAGACCACTGAGCGCAGGTCCTTGATTGCGCGTATCCATGACCGCAGTCACGATGACTCGAATGGCTTTTTGAGCGTTCGCCGCGGGTTTGGCGAGCTTGTTCGCCGGCGTCGAATCCAGTAAGTCGTCGAGATGCGTGTAAATCTTGACGAATTGCTTCGTATCGAGCAGAGTACGGGAGGCATCGATGAGCGGTCCCCCCTTCACCGTGATGCGCTGACCGGCTTGTTTCTGTACTCGAGCCGGCTTGTAGTTTTCCAGCACGTCGTGATACAGAGCGATGAGATCCGTGTCAACCTCGGCGGCGGTGAGCTCTTCGATGGTCCGCGCCGCTCGTTTGTTCCTAGGCTTCACAGACGGTACGTTCGTGCACATGATGGAGGGCTTGACCTCTACTTCCGGCTCGCTCTTGATCAACACGGGCGTCTCGTCGTCATCACCGTCGACGACGCGCTTTCGTTTCCCATCCATCTTCAGAGAAAACTCCATCTGGCTCTTGTTCTGTCTTCTGGATATCAAGCCGTGCTCGCCGTTGGGGAACACGACTTTACGATCGCCGACAATCTTCAGGACGCGATCTAACAAGCCAGTGTCTCCTATTCCCTTCTCTCTCGCCCGAGTCCGAACCTCTTGTCTAGACAACCAATCGCTAGGACTGTCGCGCAACGCCAACACGCACGCATTAGCCGCAATGTTCAAGCGAGCCTCGCTCCACCTCGACTTTGACACCGCTCGCACGTCCTGACCGCGTTTACCCCATCGCACCATCGGTGTCGTCGGTAGATGCATCTTCGTCGATTGATCCTGTTCCCGAACCGCGGTCTTCGCCGGCGCGTCGTCTTCTCTGGGTCGAAGCGCGCGCGCACGGTCGGTGCGCGGTAAATCCATGTTGGTTCTCGGCTTTTTAGCGAGCGATTGTCCGTTACGCGGCGGATGCTTGGCCAATTTCGGCGAATCCGTGATGTTACGCTTGTACTCGCCCTTCTTATCGACGACTTTCGCACCCGCCAACACCGCCGCCACACCGTGGAGAGCTAAATGCTCCGGGGCGCGGCGTCCCTCCTTCACCGCTAAACGAACATCACGTTGAAGCGCCATGACATTGCTCACGAGTTCTCCTAGAGTGGACATTGAAATATCCTCGTTATCGAAAATTCTGGTGTACTTGTCGAGCAATTGCACGATGTCCACGCCCGTGCTTTGATTTTCCTTATCGAGTAAGTCCTTGACGTGCGTGAAGTCGCTGCGTAGATGCCTCAACGGAAATTTCCTCAAAAGCTCCGTCGCTCGCTTGTGCGTCATCAACGTGTTTCCAAAACTTCCTTTACCGAACACGTACCCGTACGTACCGTACCACGTCGCTCCGCGCGCTACCGGATTGAGCAAACGTAACTCGACGCCGTACTTTTGACTCACATCCTCCACGCTCACCTCTCGCGCCCGAAGTTGTTCGCATATCGTCTCCCACAGACCCATCAATTGCGTTCCACTGAGCGCCATGCTACCGGCCTCTCGTCCGTTGATGCGTTTCAAGTGACCGAAACCGTTGGCGTGTATCATGCCGTGCAGAAGATGCGTCTGGTGATCTAAAATCGAACACTCTTTATCGACTTCGGCGCACACCGAGCACTTCTTCTCCGCCGCGCTCACCGCGCAGCAACACAGCTGACAGATTCGCTTGCCGGCGAGCTCTGGTTTGTTGCGGGCCTTAAAGTCCGTGTGCACGATGAAGTGATACTGTTTCTTATTCACCGGTTGGTGCACCCATCCGATGCAACGACAGCAGTCGCAGTGCGCGCGCTCCGACTCCGCCACCGACTCCTCGTAAATTCGCAATTTGCTCTCGTGTTTCTCACCCTTCGAGAGCGTCACGGTGTATCCCATGATTCCCACCTCGGTGTACCTCCCATCGCACTCGGCATACCTATTCAGAAACGCTTTGATATTTTCGCGAAACGGTCCGCCGTACAGCGCGTCCCTGTGTATCCACGGCGTCGGCTCTATCGGTCTCTCTTCCCCTCCCCATCTCGACTTCGAACGTTTCGATTTCGACGTCGACGGCGCGTCGCGTCGTCGTCGTCGTCGTCGTCGTTCGCTCTCGTCGTCCTCTTCGTCGTCCTCCGCCTCCGCCTCCGCCTCCTCCGACGTCGACGCCGCCTCGTCGCCGTCCCGACCCTCCTCACTCTCGCTCTCGCTCGTTCCCGACCTCCCCGACGCCGACGTCGACGTCGACGTCGACCTCTCGCTCCCCGATTCCCCCGACGTCGACTTTCGCCCCGTCCTCGCCCTCGCGCCGTCCTTCCCCCCTCTCCGCGCGCGCGTCCCGTCCTTCCCCCGCGAGCTCAACCTAAATCCCCAATTCGCCGGCGTCAGCGCCCCGACCACCCGTCCGACGAATCCACGCTCGCGTTCAACGCTCCCTCGCCCGTTCCCCGTCCTCTTCCTTCCTCTCATCGACGACTCGCTCGCGTTCGTCGCCGACGACTCGCTCGCCTCCGTCTCCGCCACCGTCCCCGACGACGACGTCCCCGACGTCCCCGACGACGACGACGACGTCCCCGACGACGACGACGTCGACGCACCCCTCGCGCGCGTTCCCACGCCTCCTCCCACCGTCGACGTCGACGACATCCCCCCGCGACGCCGCGCGCGCGGGACGCACGGGACGACCCCGACCGGGACGCCCTCGACGACCAATGCGGGGACGGGCGATCGCGATCGCGATCGATCGATCGATCGATCGGTGTCATCGATGAAAAACGATCGGTGTTCATCGACGCACACCGATCGTGTTCATCGACGACACCGACGCGCGCGTCGACGAGGCGGCCGACGCGCGTCTCCCGTGTACCCCTCTCCCTTTATTGATTCGTGAATCCTCACGAACCCCGTCCCTCTGGTGTGTACCTCCATACGTGACGGGTT
>CEUM01031431.1_pt1 | contig 12773 bp, 12 predicted proteins | sample 356421 | NCBI WGS metagenome assembly CEUM01 (sample SAMEA2622716, study PRJEB7988) | marine metagenome | biome: marine biome (ENVO:00000447); feature: surface water layer (ENVO:00002042); material: "saline water (ENVO:00002010), including plankton (ENVO:xxxxxxxx)" | depth 5 m | reverse complement strand
TTACTAATTTTTACTAATTTTTACTAATTTTTACTAATTTTTACTAACAAAAATGCCACTTTTCCAATATAATAAAAACACATATATTTATTATATGATAATACAATTATAAATAAATATATAATTGTTAAATAATGTTACCTAAAAAAAAAATGGCTAACAATTACTAATAAAAAGTGGTAAAATATTAGAAAAACTGGCTAGCTGAAAAATGGTTATATAAATTAATTAATTAATCAAAAATTTCAAATAATGGTAATAAATAAATTACATATAATAAGGTGATTTATAATAATAAGATTAATAATATAAATACATCCATAAAGATAAGAATATAAATTAATAACAAAATTTTTGCAGTAATATTTAAAATAAATAATCAAATATAAAATATGTAGATAATAAATAAGAGTATTTATAATAAATACATATACAAAATAAAGATAACTATTATGTAAAATATCATGATAAAATGCTAAAAATACCCACCAATATCCAATAAATCTAAATGTATAATGACATAAAGTATCAATTAAAATATAATTCATATGTCTAAATGGTTTACCGGAATAGTAAAATATAATAATAATAATAGGAATAATAATTTGAATAATATAATGATAATTAGAATAACAAATGTGATAATAAATCATAATACAAAATAGAGATTTAGCAAGTAATGAATCAATATAATTACATAATTTATTTTTATTCAAAAAATACCAATTGAAAAGAGAAGCAATAGTAACCATAAAAATATTACAAATTATAATTTTTTTGACAATTATAATATCATTTGATTTAATAATATTATAAGTATCGTTAATAATAGGATAAATAAGCCAAATAGTAGATGGTCCTAATATATAAGATTGGTGTAGATTATCAAATTGCATAATAATTATATTATTGTACATACATATATAAAATATATATCAATTTTAAAAATTAAAATTAATCATTATCTTATTATACAAATATAAATTGAAATAATGGTAATAAATAAATTAATTAATTCAAAAATTTAAATAATGGTAATAAATAAATTACATATAATAAGGTTTTTATATATTTTTTTCTTGATATTTAGAAAAAAAATTGATTTAATATTTTCTTATATATACATGTACAAACCACCCTCCAAAATTGCTAGAACAATGACTATCACCGATTCATACCAAGAAATTGTCTCTTGGGCTACTACTCCTTTCAAAAATGGACTCACATACGACATTAAGAAAACCCCTGAATTAACAGTAAGCAAGCAAAGAGAGATTGCACAAAAAACTGAAAAAATATGGGGCAACCAAATCATCGGTCAAAAAAACAACAGTAATTGGACTACCCTAGTTGGTGAAGGCATCGTCTTTGAAACTCTCAAAAAACTCGGAGAGAATCCAAGAAAACCTGAGACCAAAAATGGATATTCTCCTGATTGGGAAACCGACAAGTATATTTATGAAGTTAAGACCAGAAATTGGACTACTAGTGGAACGGCGGGTGAAAAAGTCCTTGGAGTTCCATACAAATATAGTGACATTCCTGAATTGTATGGAAAACCACTCAAAATCGTTTGTGTTGCATATCAAGAACATGAACTTACTTATGGAAATATTAAAATATTTGGCGAAGTCTGTCCATCTAAAAAAAAATTCCTTGACCTAGCCAAATCCCTGGACATTGAATATGTCAAATTTAGTGATTTGGTGTCTCAAATTAATTCTGAATCAGAACCTCAGTAGTAGTTGACTCTGGCTTTTTAGAATTTATTGCCCTGCGCGCAATTATATCTTCACAATTATAATCCTTGAATTTTTCTATTACCATAGTCACCTTTGAATTACTCATTAAGAACTTAGCTTTTTTTTCATCCAATTTCAATATTTCATCAAATAAACTTTTATGCATCTTTGAATCAAAGCCATCATTTACATAATTTACAAATGATTTATTTGTTTCTGGTGCATAAGGAGGGTCTAAATATACAAAATCACCTTCTTCTACATTTTTTATTGATTCTTTAAAATCACTATGTACAAATTCTACATTCTTTATTAATTCACTAACATTATCTAATTCTTCTTTTGTAATAATTGTTGGTGTTTTTTTATAATGACCATATGGAACATTATATCCATTTGGTCCTTCTCTATACATTCCTCGAAAACATGTCTTATTCAAAAACATGAAAATTGCTGAATACTCTACACTATCTTTTTCATCCATAGTATTGAAAATATTACGAACCCAATAATAATAACTTTCTTTTGATGTTTTTGCTTCATCTAATGTTTTTGGATTCCTATTAATCTCTTTTCCCTTCAAAGAATCATATGTGTTTATATAATTTGTAATATGTGTAAATAATTCATCTTTCTTTGTTTGAATATGTTTATACACATTTATTAAACTTTTATTTATATCATAAGCATAAACTTTATTTATTATTTTTATCTTATTATCATTTTGCATCGATAAAATCATTAGTAATACACTACCTCCTCCCAAAAATATTTCATGATAATTATTCATTGAAGATGGAATTTTTGTTTTTATTACATCTAATAACTGTGTTTTTCCACCTACCCATTTTATAAATGGTTTTTGAATTGTCATTATTAATTATATATTTATTATTTTTATATTTTTCAATTTTAATTTTTAAAATATAGTTTTACATTTAATCTAGACAAACAAATATCAATTTTTAAAATATAGTTTTAAACAAATAAGTAACATTGTAATTTCAAAATTAAAAAATACAAATTTAATTTTGAAAAATAAGACTATGAAATATTTGTTAAATATTTAGATTTGTTCATCAATATGTAAAAATTTATTAGTTTTAAAATCACCTAATATAATAAAAAATATGAATAAAGTTAATAACCATAAAATATAATGTATATAATAAAAAATAGGTATTGCAAAAAACTTACCAATAAAAACAGTAGCAGTTGAAATAACAATAGTTATAAACAAAAAAAATAAAATCTTTTTAATAAATGGACTAAACATTATTTATATAATGGAAATATAAAATTTATTTATATTTCAATAATAATACAGGTTTTTGTGTAATAGATCTATTTTCATTAATATATGAATTTAAGTGATTAATATCAATATTAGCATTATCTTCAAAATATTCAGACAAAATTTTATTTAAATATTTAGTATTAATAGGCTGTTTAACTTTATTAACTTTATATATAATTTGTTGATTATTAGTATCTAAACAATCAGTATCAGAATTTTCCATTAATTTTATTAATTTATTTGTTAAAATTTTTTTTTTTTCTTTATGTTTTTTCAAAACAGTATTTATTTTTACAATTTCACTACAAGTAGTAATATATTCTTTAATAATATTAATTAATTCAATATTATTAGCCATTAAATTATATATAATAAATATTTTATATTAATTATAAAAAATTTTATTTATATTAGTTTTAATAATATTATAATTATTATTGTTATGAAATTTATGCATCATAAGTTTAGGCACAATGGTACTATTGTTATATTTATTAAAAAGTTTTATATAATTATTATATGATATGTGAAAATTACAAGTGTTATATTTATTCAATATAGATATATCTTGTATAGGTTTATTTAATCTATGATTGATATGATTATGAAAATCAAATAAAAACTTTTGTAAATTTTCTTTGTTATTAATATTATTATAATTGTATTTTTCTAAACTATGTTTTGCATGTTGAGAACATGTATCACAGGGTAAAGAAACACATATTAATTTAATAGTATTTAATACAATAGTTTTGTTATTTATAAAATAATTATTATCTATTTTATTACAAAAATTATGTAAAAAAATCCAATATATATTACCCCATTTATTTTCCATTATTATTAAATATATATATAATATATATAATTTGTAATTTTGTATTAAATATAAAATTACAAATTATAATAAATGAGTAATATTCATTCTAATTTGGATTTACATGAAATAGTTAATTTATTATCCAAATATGATGATACATATACATTAATATTATATTTAACAGCATCATGGTGTGGACCATGTACAAGAATAAAACCTTATATAAATGAATATAAAAACAATTTAAAAGAAAAGGTAATATTTGTGGAAATAGATGTAGATGAAACATTAGATGTATTTGGGTTATTAAAAAAAAAGAAACAGTTAAATGGAATACCAGCAATATTGAAATATAAATGTGGTAGAGAAGAAAACGATATGAATATAATGATATGTGATGAATGTGTATTAGGTTCAAAAATAGATGATATAAGAAATATGTTTGCTAGTTTAATAAATTAATAATTTTGTAATTAATATTGTCAATATCAACATGTTCAAATATAATATGTCCTTCCCATATATATCTAAAAAATGCAAAAACAATATCATAATTATCTTTGTAATCAAAATTATTTATTACAAATTCTCTAATATTATTTGGTAATAAATATAATGAATTATATGGTAGAATAATACTAAGTAAAGTATATTCATGAATAGGTTGTTTATTATTTTTTTCAACAAAAATAGTATCAAAATATGGAATAGTTTTATATAAATCCTTTAATAATGGAGGATAATTATATTTATAATATGTATACCAATTAACACATTGATAAGTATAATAATTAAGATTCCATTCTAACATTTCTAAATAATTATTACATACATTGATAACCTTATCTTCTTGTGTATGATCAATATCAAATAAGCTATAATAATATCTATATTCCCAATCATCTTCAAAAATATTAATATATTTTTCAATATTTCTATTCCATACGGGAGTATCATTATATTTTTTAATTTTTTCTTCAAGTGTATTTTCTTTAATAATTAAATTTTTTGATAATTTTTCTTTATGTTTATAAGTTTCTTCAATTAAATCATATTCTTTAGATGATAAATGATTAAATAATATTTTTAAATTTTTCCAAACAATATTATTATTATTAGTTAAAAATTTATTTTTCAAATTATTTTTGTAACAATTAGTTAAAATATGTATACCATTAGTTCTAATATTAATACTTGGAAAATGTGGTAAGAAATCATTACCGCACAAAAAACATAGAAAAACATAATCCATTAAATAATTGTAATAAATAGAATAATCGATGAGTTTATTGTTGGGATTTTTATTATTTAATAAGTTGTAAATTTGTAAACCTAGAACATTAATACTTAAATAATAACACTCATTAGATTCAAGAGAATTATCGATACTTTTAATAAACTCAGGTGTTTCTCTGTATAAAAATATTTTATTACAATATTTTAAATGATTCAAAGATAACATAATTAAATCAGCATCAATACCATAAATGACAGTATTAAAATTATTATGTAGATTATTATTATTTCTAATAAATTCATATATTTTGTGTTCACCCTCGCCAGGTTTGTCAGAACAACTAACCATAATGTTGTAATTAACTTTTTTTTTGTAATTGTTAAAGAAATCATATATTTGTTTAGATAAGTTATTCATAAAATCAGTTCCAGGACTAATTTTACAAGTATCCCATTTTTGTTCAATATTGAATAATTTGTTCTGTATTTGTGTTTTATATCTTCTATTTTTTTGTTGATTTATTTTAGCTAATGGTGGTACACCATCAAATGTAATATATATATTTTTAGTTGGATTAACAATTTCTATATATTTTAAAATATCATTAATAACATTTTTAATTAAATTATTTTCAAATGATGTATCATCAATGTATTCAGTATTTTGAATATTATTATATATAATAGAATTAGAATCCAAGTAAAAATTGTGACATATAATTTTATTATTTGTTTTAACAATAATTTCATTATGATTTCTTATTAAAAAACTAAAATAACTAGGAATACCCATATTATATTAAAATATAAACTTAATTTTAATATAATTTCAATTTATTATAAAAATAATATTTTAATTAAAATTAATTATATATTATATATATAATCACATAATTATTAATGGAAAATATTAATTATTATAAATCAATATTAAATAAAATATTAAATAATGTAGAATTTTACAATTATACAAATTTAATAAATAATTCAGATTATATTTCGTGTTATGAAACAATAGTAAAATTATTAGAATTTATATCAATGTATATACATGAAGATAACATAAACAACGATGTAAATTATATTGAAAATAATATAATTTTTTTGATTAAAAATTATGGAATAAATGATTTCAATGAGTTCATAAAAATATGTTTAGATGATAAATATTTTGATAATAATGTTATAGTAAACAATGATAAATTTGATATATTAAAAAAACATTTAAAAATAATAAATTATAAAACAATAGAATGGCCAAAAAATTTTGAAAAAAATAAAAATTCACAAATAAAAATAAAAAATACATTAATAGATGATCAAAAAATATTATCAGAAAGTAGTAATTTAGAATGTATAGATTTATGTAGAACCAGTTCAAATTATTGTTTGAAAATATACGGTATAAAATTAATAATGCACGATTACAAAAAAAGATTGACATATGTAATAAATACAATGTGTGATAATTATTTAAAAGACACAATAGATAATGTTTATGTAAATAATACAATTAAAGATTTAAATACATATTATAACAATTATAATAATAATAATAATAATAATAATAATAATAATAATGATAATGATAAAAATAATAAAATAATTGAAAGAAAATTATTCAATAATTTTGTTGAAAGTTTATCTTTGAAAGATATATTGATATATGATATAGAAGAATTGTATAATAGATTTGTATATATAATAGAAAAAAATAAAAGTATTGAAAAAGATACTATCAACAATATAATTAAAGATTTTTTATCAAATGATTTGTATGGACAAAGAAAAATATTAATGTGTTTATTAATAGACTCTGAAAATACCCAATATATGTATATTGCTTATTTATTATATGATTTATTATCTGTATCTACTGAATATACACATGATAGTTTTGAACAAAGACTATTATTTAATAGCTTACCATGGTTCTACAAAAAAAATTTTAAATATGCCATGACAAAAACAATTGATTATACTTTGAAATTATCAAACATTGAAAATAATAAAATTCCACTTGAACAACAAATTTGTTTGATGAAAACAACAGAATATGTTAAAGAAAAAGCTATGCAAAAATTAAAAGAAATAAAATCTAAATCAGAAGATTCAAGTGGTAAAGCAAGACAATATTTAGATGGTTTATTGAATATACCATTTGGTGTTTATAAAGAAGAATATGTTTTTAAAATAAAGTATTCAAATAATATAGATTATAAAAATTTGATTTCTATATTAAAAAATAATGAAATAAATGAAATAAATGATTTAAACTCATATTTAAAAATAGATTTTGATAAAAATATATCTAATCTTGAAATAATAAATAATACTAAAAAAATAAATGATTATTACAGAAATTTGACAAATAGTTTATATACCAAAATATTAAAAAATATAAAAAATACAAAAAAAAATAAAAAAACTGTTATTAATTCTATATTCGATATTATATGCGAAATTGACAACACACCAAATGAAAATATATCTAAAAAAAGTACAAGTAGTATATTGATTAATTATATAGTAAATTATATAGAACATAATATTAACAATATCAATATTAATGATATTATTACAATTTATAATTTGTTAGATAATAGTTATTATGATTATAGATATATTATTGAAATTAATAAATATATAAATAACATCAATAATAATACAGTGAATATTGATAAATATTTACAAAATGTTTCTAATATTTTAGATAATTCTATATATGGACATTATAATGCTAAAAATCAAATTCAAAGAATTATTGGACAATGGATAAATGGTGAAAATAGTGGATATTGTTTTGGATTTGAAGGACCACCTGGAACAGGTAAAACTAGCATAGCAAAAAAAGGTATTTCAAAGTGTTTATTAGATGATAATAATGTATCTAGACCATTTGCTTTTATAGCTTTAGGTGGTTCATCAAACGCTAGTTTAATAGATGGGCATAATTATACATATGTTGGTTCTACATGGGGTAAAATTGTAGATGTTTTAATGGAAACAAAATGTATGAATCCTATTATTTTTATAGACGAGTTAGATAAAGTTAGTAAAACAGAACAAGGTAAAGAAATAATAGGTATATTAACACATTTAACAGATAGCACTCAAAATTCAAGTTTTCAAGATAAATATTTCAACAATATAGATATAGATTTATCTAAAGTATTATTTATATTTTCATATAACGATGTTTCATTAATTGATAAAATATTATTAGATAGAATACATAGAGTTAAATTTGATAATTTAACATTAGATGAAAAAATGGTTATAGTTAAAAAATTTTTGTTACCAGATATTTCAAAAAAATTTGGTTTAAATAATTTGATTTATTTGGAAGATGAAGATATTAAATATATTATTGTAAAATATACATTAGAACCAGGTGTCAGAAAATTAAAAGAATTGATTTTTGAAATCGTATCTTATATTAATTTGAATCTTTTAAAAAATAACAAATATGAATTACCTATTACATTAGATATTAAAACTATTGATCAAATATTAGTAGACCATGATAGTGTTACTAAAATATCAATAAATGATATTTCTAAAGTTGGTGTTATAAATGGTTTATGGGCAAATTCATATGGTAATTCTGGTATATTACATATTGAAACTAAATTATTTGCTACCTCTAATTTTTTAGAACTGAAATTAACTGGTATGCAAGGAGATGTTATGAAAGAAAGTATGAATGTTTCTAAAACATTAGCATGGTCTTTATTAGAAAAAAAACATAGAGAATCTTTAATAAAAGATTTTAATAAATCTAAATTACAGGGTATTCATATACACGTCCCAGAAGGTTCCACGCCTAAAGATGGACCATCTGCCGGCGCTGCTATTACAACTGTTATATATAGTTTGTTATCTAATAAAAAAATAAAAAATGATTTTGCTATAACTGGTGAAATAAATTTACAAGGAAAGGTAACACAAATCGGTAGTTTAGATTTAAAAATAATAGGAGGTATAAGAGCTGGTGTTAAAAATTTTATTTATCCAAAAAGTAATAATCAAGATTTTAAAAAATTTGTACATAAATACAATGATTCAATAGAAATAAAAGAAATAATTAGTTCTATCAAATTTATTGAAGTTCAAACTATAAATGAAGTTTTAGAAAATATTATAGCTTAATATTTTATCTATTTATATATATATATCATCTTATCAATATTTTAAATATATATATTTTAAATATTGATAATATTTATAATGCCAGTAGTTAATTTAACATTGACTAATATATTTTATTTAGTAAGTTTTATATCACCTTTACTAATCGTTTTTTATTTGATATTTACATCATTGTTAACAGGATTTCCCATGAAGGGAGTTTTATATTTTACAGGTTGTATACTATTAACAATGCTTGTTATATTAATTAGAAATATAATCAAAAATAATCAACCAGATAATGCATCTATAATATGTAATACATTGCCATTCCCATTTGGACAAACGGATGGATTAGTTTATACTGCACCATATTTAAATATTTCATTGTTAATTTTTTCATTTTTTTATATATTATTTTCTATGATGTATAATAAATATTCATTGAATATTTTGTTGATTGTATTTTTAGGCTTCTTATGTATTTGTAATATATGTGTTGAATTTATTAATAATTGTGTAGATATAACATCTATTGTAATTAGTATTTTAGTAGGTGCACTATTTGCTTTATTATGGTATACTGGTGTCTCAAATATTAATCCAGCATATACATATTTTAGTGAATTTGTAAATAATAATGTAGTATGTTCTAAACCAAGACCACAATCATATGTTTGTAGTCAACGTTCTGGATCTTCATTAGAAGATAGATTGACAGAAGCACAAGTTAGTGAAATCGTTAATTCAATAAGTAATTCTCCTAGTTCTATGAATATGTTTACGATTACATTTGTTATTGAGTATACTACAACCGACATAATTACTCAGCAGGATGTAGAGACGCTTGCAAGTGATATTAATAATCGTAAATTAAAACACTTTTTGAAAACTAAATTGGGTTTGTCTGATAAAAATATAGTTATAACCCAAAACAGAACCCTAGATGCAACAAAGAAAACGGCAACATTTGATTATAATATTGTAATAGCGGGATCTTCAAGAGAATTCTCAAATGATGAGAAACTAAAATTATCAGAAGACTTATCAGACGACCAAAAATTCAATGACTATTTTAAATTTTCGGATTATAAACCTCTTGGAAAGACAGGAGAACAAATTACAGCAAAAAATGTAGTAATTGAATAAAGGTATTAGTTAATCAGTATATGAATTTTAAGATGTATAAAGTTTGCTATCGTGATCCTTTAGAGAGATTATCTTTAGCCCATAATGGTTGTAAATTGGTATAATGGAAGCATTTGCGTACATTTTCTTCTATACTGAGATCAAACTTGGCACAAGGTATGACATGATCAATATGTATATTACTTTCTATCTTTTAAAAGTAATTTATTTATTTTCATAATATTTGTTTTTATTTCTTTGATATCATTTTTTATTTCTACAATATCGGTTTTAATAGTTTTATCGCTTTTAATTATTTTGTCAGTTTGAATAGTTTTATCGCTTTTGATGATTTTGTCAGTTTTGATAGTTTTATCTAAGCAATGAGCATTATCAATAATATTAATTGGTTTCTCATTTTTATTGTAAGGACAATTATCTAATCCAATAGCTAAATTTGCTAATTTATCTGCATAATAATTACCAATTGAATGAATATCATTATTAGTGGTATGTGCTTTAACATGTAAAAATTTAACATTTTTTAAATCTTTGAATAGTTCATATATTTCTTTCACATACTTTTTATTAGTAATTTCAGTATTTTTTTTGCAAAGATAATCATTTTTATGACATTTTTCACCATAATATGTAGCACAACTTATAGCATATTCAGAATCAGAAACAATTGTTATATTTTTATTGTTAATAATATCTTTTTCAATAATGTAATATGTTTTTATAATAGCAATCAATTCAGCAGTATTATTTGTATGTTTTCCTTGCAATTTTTCTGATACATTACGACTATCATCTATTCCAAAAAATATACCAATGCCCGCTAAACTATTAAGTTTACCATTATTAGAACAAGCGCCGTCTGTATATACAAAATAATCAACATCATTATTAGATTGAATTTTAGTTTCATTAACAGATGAAATAAAATTTTCGGCTTCTTGTTTTGTATCAAATTTTTTATACACTGCTCCTTTAAATCCTTTTACAGAATTATTACATTCATTCCAATTTAAAAATATTCCAGTATTATAACCTTTGGCAACTGCATAAAATGGCATTTATAACTTAAATAATATAATAATTTCTATATCAATTTTTATTTTTACGATTTGTTAAGTAAAATATAATATATAAGTTTTTCTTTTGAATTTATTGATTTTTCTACATTATATAGTTCTTTTATATAATTTACATTATAATGCATTAATTCGTTATACTTATCAATAAACTCAACACTATTAACATAACTTAAATCATTAATATTATAATAACAATGATTATTACATTTATAAAGTTTTTCATTAGTATTAAAAGCATAATTTTTACAATTTTTTATACAGCACTTATTATAATCATTTTTCATATATAAAATATTATGTTTATCAGGACTATCAACACCATTTGTTTTTTTTTCATTTAAATATTTGTAATGTGGTAATAAATATGGATGAACGGTTCTACAATATGGACAAGATATTTCATTAGTTTTTAAATTAAAAAATTTATTATTAAGTTTTTTTTGTTGATAAATTTCATTATATAAATTAATATAATTAAATTTATGATTACAAGGTAAACATATGTGATTTTCATCTAACCTATCATATGAAATTAAACATATATTATCATAATTAATATTATCGTATGATATATCATTATTATTTAATAAATTAAAAAAATTATCACATTCATTCATTGTAAAATATAATAATTTATATATATATATCTATATAAATTATATATTTATATAGATAAATACTTATAATATATTATGATTGTTTATTGATATTTATTTTTTATTATAAATCCATATAAAATACGGACGGCTGTCTAGGCGGATATGCTGTTGACACTTAATCCGCAGTTGCTCTCTCTCTCGCCATCGTCCTCGCTGCCACCCTCGCCCTCGCCGCCGCCACCTCCGACGCCTCCCACTCCCGCGGCACGTTGCGCAACCAACCAGGGTTACCCCAACCCTCATTTACTAGATTTAGTTCTTCTTTTGTATTTTGCGTTTTTATTTTAAGTTTTTCTAGATTTTTCACCGCCTGCTCCTCCATCTCCTTCGCCTTCTCCTCCTCCTTCTCCGCCGCCGCCACCGCCATCGCTGTCGACGCCCTCGCCACCGCCGCCGCCCTCGCCTTCTCCTGCTCCTTCTCCACCGCCGTTGCTGCCGCTACTTCAGCCTCCGACATAATAGCAGTCCAATGAGCATTCAATCCCGTCTGGAATCCCGTCCCCAACCTATTCGCTTCCGCTAGCCTCGCGACTTCTTCTCTTGCCGACCCAATCTTCGTTTGCGTACTTTTGACACGTGCCTCAGTCCTCGCCAACGCTTGTGTCCAGCTCGCCTTTATTGCCTGCGCCCGCTCCCTCGCCTTCGTCGCCGCCTCCGCCT
>CEUM01118915.1_pt1 | contig 12812 bp, 10 predicted proteins | sample 356421 | NCBI WGS metagenome assembly CEUM01 (sample SAMEA2622716, study PRJEB7988) | marine metagenome | biome: marine biome (ENVO:00000447); feature: surface water layer (ENVO:00002042); material: "saline water (ENVO:00002010), including plankton (ENVO:xxxxxxxx)" | depth 5 m | reverse complement strand
TTGGGATTAACAGTCCCACGCTCCACCAGCTAAGCTAAATCGGCGAGGTGAGCGACCCGCCTCCCCTTCTTAATCGCTTCTTTACGCGGGAATCCGTAGGGCCCCACGGTCGATTCACCGACCGCGTGACGAAGCCAATCCGCTCATTCCCACTCAATGGTGCCCGGAGGCTTGTGGGTGATGTCGTAGACGACGCGGTTCACCGAACCCTTGCAGGCGTTGGTGATGCGGGTGCTGACCTTCTGGAGGATGCTGTGAGGGATCTCCGAGTAGCGGGCGGACATGCCGTCCATGCTGCGCACGGCACGCACGACGATCGTCTCACCGTAGGCGCGCACGTCACCGTGAACACCGACGGAGCGGACGGGAAGCAGCGCCGCGTAGTACTGCCATGGAAGCTCCATTTCGCCGCGCTCAGCGGCGGCCTCGAATTCCTCTTCGACGATGGCACAGCACTCACGGACGACGCCGACGCGCTCCGGGGTCAGGTCACCCAAAGTGCGGACGGCCAAGCCTGGGCCGGGGAAGGGCTGGCGCTCAGCCACGCTGATGCCAAGCGTCCGGGCCAATTCGCGAACCTCATCTTTGTACAACTCGCGCAGCGGCTCGACGACGCCGAGCGTCATGTCTTCGGGGAGCCCGCCGACGTTGTGGTGCGACTTGATGGTGTCACGGACGCCACCGCCGGATTCAATCCAGTCGGGTGCGATGGTGCCCTGCACGAGGTACTTCGCACCGACCTTGACCTGCTCGTCTTCGAACACGCGGATGAAGAGTTCACCGATGGTTTTGCGCTTTGCTTCGGGCTCGGTCACGCCCGCCAAGGCGGCAAAGTAGCGGTCTGCGGCGTGCACGGTGGTCAGTTCAATGCCGTGAGCAGCGAACATCGCTTCGACCTGCTCGGTCTCGCCCTTGCGCATGAAGCCGGTGTCCACATAGACGCAGTGAAGCAAATCGCCCACGGCTTGGTGGGCGAGCACGGCGGCCACAGCCGAATCAACACCGCCGGAGCAGGCGATGATGGCAATGTCGTCGATCTGCTGCTTGAGGGTCTCGACCGCCTCGGAGATGAACTCCTCGGCGTCGAACATTCAAGCTCCCCCGTTGACCTCGCGGTCCATCGCCTTGACGCGCTCGACCTGGTCGAGCTTGTTCTGGGCGAGGCGGGCCGCGTGCGCCGGGTCGGCGATGGCGAGGATCTGGGTCGCGAGGTAACCGGCGTTGTCACCGCGGTCCACACCGACGGTCGCGGCGGGCACGCCCGGCGGCAACTGCACGATGGAGAGGAGGGAGTCGTAGGGCACGCGGCCGCCGCAGGGCACGCCGATGACGGGCTTGGTGGTCAGGGCAGCCACCGCACCGGGGAGGGCCGCGGCAAGACCGGCCATGGCGATGAAGACCTTGCAGCCGTCGGCCTCGGCGTCCTTGATGATGGACTCCACAAAGGCAGGGGAGCGGTGGGCGGAGGCCACGCGAAGCTGGTAGGTGACCTCGAACATGTCGAGGATCTTGGTGCACTTTTCGGCAACGGGCATGTCGGATTTCGAGCCAAGGAGGATGGTGACTTCCATGACCTCCTGCCCCCTTTGGCGGTTCATCAACGTGCCCATGCCCTCGACCGTTTCCTCAAGACGAAAAACGGCCCACGTCGAGCCAAGAAGGACCGTCCGAAGGTGAGCCGAGAAAGACCGCCGCGCGCGTCCGACCCACCCCCAAATGTCGGGCCCGCTCAACGGCCAGCACCACGACGTGAGGCGGCAGATCCCGCCAATCGTACCAGCCCGACCCTCGAATCCGCACGGCGTCCAAGGCACGGCGTGCCCGTCTTAGGTCCGCCCTCAGCAGCGCAAGGCCCACCTGTCGGAGCCGTGGTGCGGCACCGCCGCTGATGGCACGCGCTGCCGCGCCATCAGAACGGATCAGTCCGAGGCGTACCATGTGGAGGGCGATGCTGTCGAGGTCCATCCCCGCCGGTTCCCGTTCAAGCTTCTTCAGGGTCGTCCAAGCCGAAGTCAGCAGGCGTCAGGTGCTCTGCATCCGGTCCAAGCACGTCCAGAAGAGGAACGGGCGAGAGGGAAAGCAGCGCCCGCGTTGCCCCAATCTGTTGGGTGAAGCGGCCGCTGAGCCCCTCGGCACGACGCCATGCTGGACCGAGGGCTGCGGCATCGACGGTAACCAAGGCCCGCCATCTCGGCATTGCCAGGGCCTGCTGAACCAACCTGGCAGCGAGGAACCAGAGCACCAAACCCAACACGCAAAGGCCCCAGAACGGTAGGCCGACGTCCATCAGGGCGACCACGCAGAGCAGAGCGAAGGCGCCAAGTCCGACACGTGCCTTCTGTTGAGCGAACGGGCGATCTTCACTCAGCAGAAACAGGGGGAACCCTGCCGTAACGCTGCCAAGGCCGACGAAGAGCAGCGTGACGGTGCTGGACCATCCGACCCTCGCCTCGAGGAGAACGGCCAACCAGAAGAGCGGCGACCACGCCATTGGGAGCAGCATCGAAGCCCCTTGGGACACCGAGCGGTCCCGCTCCCAAGCGACCATCGGTTGCCCTTGGAGGGGGCTTGCACTTCAACGTGGTGCGGCTCAGAGATCGTCTTCTGGAACGCGCAAGCAGAGGTTGCGCGCGGCGTAGACTTCGTCCACGCGCCGGACCGGCGTGGTGACCGGCGCCGCGTGGAGCGTGGCGGGGTCCGTGCCCACGACAGCCACGAAATCCTTGGCGAACCGGTCGAGCGTGTCCTTGGCTTCGGTCTCGGTCGGCTCGATCATCAGGCACTCTGGCACGACGAGCGGGAAGTAGACCGTGGGCGCCATGTAGCCCATGTCGAGCAGCCCCTTGGCGATGTCCATCGCGGTCACGCCCAGGGCTTCCTTGGCCGGCTGCATGGAGAGCGTGAACTCGTGCTTGGCCACGTCCGTTCGCGCACCGTCCACGAAGAGGTGGTCCACGCCCGCGTCCTTGGCTTCCCGGTGGATGGCATGGCGGAGGTAGTTCGCGTTGAGCACCGCGTGTTCAGACATGGTGCGCAGATCACGACCGTAGCGGCGGTAGAAGGCCCAACAGCGCAGAACAGCGCCGGCGTTGCCGTGCCATTGCTGCACCTTGCCGATGCTGTGCTCAGGCTCGCGCCAATGGAACCAGCGACCGGCCTCGACGGTGCGCTCGCCGGCTTCGGCGTCGCGAACGTCCACAACCGGGCCCGGCAAGAAGGGCGCGAGGTGCGCCTTGACGCCGATGGGGCCAGAGCCAGGTCCGCCACCGCCGTGGGGCTGGCTGAAGGTCTTGTGGAGGTTGTAGTGGACCGCGTCGAAGCCCATGAGACCGGGCGACGTTCGGCCGATGATGGCGTTGAAGTTCGCTCCGTCGTAGTACATCTGGCCGCCGACGCCGTGCACGAGCTCCGAGGCGGCGGCGATGTCGGTCTCGAACAGGCCGAGCGTGTTCGGGTTGGTGATCATCATCGCGGCGATGGTGTCGTCGAGGACGGCCTCAAGCGCTTGGAGATCAATGCGGCCGTCCTCGGTGGAAGGCACCTCGACGATCTCGAAGCCGGCCATAGCGGCGCTCGCTGGGTTCGTCCCGTGGGCGGAGTCGGGCACCACGATGCGGGTGCGCTGTGCTTCACCGCGCTCGCGGAAGTACTCCTGAATGCAGCGCACGGCGGTGAATTCGCCCTGTGCGCCGGCCACCGGCTGAAGGGTGACTTCGTCCATGCCGGCACACACCGCGAGCATGTGCTGCATTTCGTGGAAGATGGCCAAGAGGCCTTGCAGGTGGTGTTCAGGCTGGTGCGGATGCACGTCGCAGATGCCGGGCATCTGAGCGATGACCTCGTTCACGCGCGGGTTGTGCTTCATCGTGCACGAGCCAAGCGGATAGAAGCCCGTGTCGATGCCGAAGTTGCGGCGTGAGAGGTTCGTGTAGTGGCGCACCATCTCAGGCTCGGAAAGGCGAGGCCAGCGCGGCGCCTCCTTTCTCAGGAGCGAGGTGGCGAGGTTGAGCTCGCTTTCGGCCACCAGGGGCGCGGGTTGTGCGTAGCCTGCGCCTGCGGCTCCGGTGTGGTCCCAGAGGTTGTTCATGCGACCACCTCCGCGCACCATGCGGCCATGGCCGTGGCCAACCGCTCGATCTCCTCAGGCCGCGTTTGGTCGGTCGCGGTGACCAAGAGCTGATCTGCACGGTCGTCCGACCAGCGTCCAAGATCAAAGCCAGGCAAGACGCCATGGGCTTCGAGCGCCGTGATGCAGTCGGCCGCGGTGCCGGGAAGGCGAACGGCGATTTCGTTGAAGTGATGGCCGTCAGGGTGAACGAGTTCGACGCCGGAGACGCCTTGCAGCGCGTCGACGACCGCGTGGAGTGCAGCAGCGTTTCGAACCGCGAGGGCGCGCACCCCCTCGGGGCCGAGCAGCGACATGTGCATCGCGCCCATGAGCGCGATGAGGGTCTCGTTGGTGCAGAGGTTCGAGGTCGCGCGGTGACGGCGGATGTGCTGCTCACGGGTGGACAGGGTCAGGCAGTACGCGGTTTGCTCGTCTTCGTCGATCGTGCGGCCGACGATGCGGCCGGGCATTTGCCGCATGTAGGCCTTGGAGCAGGCGAAGATGCCGTAGATTGGACCGCCGGCGGTCATCGGCGAACCGAAGGGCTGCCCTTCGCCGACCACGATGTCTGCACCGTAATGGCCAGGCGCCTCGTAGAGGCCGAGGGAGACCGGGTTGACGCCCACGATGAAGGCGGTGTGCTCGCCGACGATGTCCTTCACGCCGACAAGGCTCGCATCCAGCAGGCCGAGCGGGTTGGGTTGCTCGACGTAGACCGCACACGCACCGGCGGCTTCCGCCACCGAAGCAGGGTCCAGCGTGCCGTCCTCGAGGTGGCGGAGCTTACGCAGTTCGATGCCTCCGCCCTGCGTGTAGTTGTGAATCACGGACCAGCGGTCGGGCGGAACGAGTTCGGACACGTAGACCACACCTTTCTGGGTGGCCTTGCGGCCGTGCACGCGAACCGCACAGGTGATGGCTTCGGCCGCTGCAGAGGAGCCGTCGTAGACGGAGAGGTTGGCCACGGGGAGACCGACCAATTCGCTGATGAGGCCTTGGAATTCCCACATGGCTTGGAGCATGCCTTGGCTCACTTCAGCCTGGTAAGGCGTGTAGGCGGTCAGGAACTCGCCACGCGTAACCAGCTGGAAGACTGCTGCGGGCACGTGGTTTCGGTAGAGCCCCGCTCCGATGAAGGAGGCCATGCTTCCGAGGGGAACGTTCGCACCGAGCAATCGGCGCGCGTCGGCGATGATTTCTTCCTCGGTTTGGGAGGGGCGTAGCGGCAAATCCTCCTGCATACGCACGTCAACGGGAACGTCGGAAAACAAGTCGTCCATGGACGTGTAGCCCATCGCACTCAGCATCTCGGCTTCGCGTCCAAGGTTGGGGAGTTGGTCGACCATCGTGCCACCTCAGTTGAGACCAATATCGGCCGGATTTAATCATCGTCATCCGGACACAGCACGGCGAATCCTCATGGCCTCGACCGCACGTCGCATGCCATGGGCAAGGTGGTGATGCTCGTCACCAACGCCTGCGCCCCTGACCCGCGCGTGCTGCGGCAGGCGCGCTGGCTCGTGAAGGCCGGCCACCAGGTCACGGTGCACGCCTTCGATCGCGGCCAGGAACACGCCCCACTCGAAACGGTGGACGGCGTCAACGTGGTGCGGCATCACCTCGGCGTGCACCCCTATGGCGCCAGTTTCGCCACGCTGCGCGGCCTGCGCGCCTTCCGCCAGAGCGCGCTCCAAGCCTGCGAGGAAGCGTCACCAGACCTCGTGGTGTGCCACGACGCCGACACCCTGCCGCTCGCACGGAGGCTGCGAAAGAAGGGCATTGCGACCGTGTTTGACATGCACGACCTGCGGCACACCTGGGCCAAAATTGGCGCACCCAACCGGCTCGACCGGCGCTTCGCCAGCCGCTGGCTGGAGCAACGCACACGGCAAGCCTTGCCGCACGCAGACCTGATCGTCACGACCAGCGGTGCCGTCGCCGAAGGCGGGCGTCCCGGCCTCCAGCAGCAGGTGGAGGCATGGGGCCGTCAGGCCCTCGTCCTTGAGAACCGCCCCGATGAAGGAACCTTCCGACCGGCAACACCCGACGGCACGTGGCGCGTGGCTTGCCTCGGTCGTGTCCGTGACCTGGCCACCGTTGATCTGGTGGTGCAGGCCCTCACTTCGATGCCGGAAAACCAACGCCCGGTGTTGCGCTGGGCGGGCGATGGGGTGGCCGCTGAAGCGGCTCGGCAGCGTCTTGCGAACGCTGATCTTGAGGTGGAAGTCGAGGGAGCCTTTGCGCATGAGGACCTCGATCGGCTGCATGACGGCGTTGACGTGTCCATCGCGCTCTACGACCCGAGCCGGGGCAACATCGCCGACGGCGCCTTGCCCGTCCGGATGTTCGAGGCGGCCGTGCGTGGCGTGCCGAGCGTGGTCAACACAGGGGTGCTGATGGGTGACATCGCCACGAGCGAGGGCATCGGCGTGGCGTGCACATGGAACGATGCTGATGCACTCGTTGCCGCGCTTCACGACGCGCGAGGACTCACACTTCCCGAAAACGCAGGACGGATGCCAGAGGGCATGCGCGCAGCGTGGCTCGAAGCCATCGAGGGCCTGCTGGCGTAAGCCTCAGACGAAGGGCGGTCGGACGACCACGGCACGGACCGCCTTGCGAGGACTGGCTTGCACCAGGACCTCGTCGCCTTCTCGAACACCGGCGATGTAACCGATGCCAATGCCGACGTTGTCGAGCGAAGGCGCGGGAGCGCCGGAGGTAAGTTGTCCGATGGGCGCGCCGTCGAGGTCGGTCACCGGCTTTCCGGGTCGGGGAAGCGGCCCCTTCTCGAGGTAGCGCACGCCCCACCACCGTGCCTCGTCGTCGCCATGGCTCCGCATCTTCTCAGCGCCGGGGTGGTCATGGTCGAAGCCCCATCCGAAGGGCACGTTGGTTTCCCACGAGTCACGCGCAAGGAAAGCCTCGGCTTCTGTGGTGGCCAAGGACGGCCAAAGGAAGTCAACGCCAGAGAGGAGGAATCCCTTCTCGAGGCGGAGCGTGTCGCGAGCACCAAGGCCCACCGGTGTGGCCCCGGCCTCGATCAGGGCACGCCACAAAGGCGCAGCATCGCCGTTGGGGACGAGGATTTCGTAGCCGGCCTCGCCAGTGTAGCCCGTGCCCTGAATGTAGCCGCTGATGCCGAGGGCAGCACCGTCGAGGGGCGACCAGCGGAAGCGTCCGACATGTGCGCCCTCGCCGAGCACCGCAGAGAGCACGTCCTTGGCCTGAGGGCCTTGAAGCGCCAAAATCGCCGTCTCATCGGACAGGTCCTCGAGCGTCACGGAGCCGTCCTCAGGAAGATGCTCGCTGAGCCATTGGTGCATGACGGCGATCATCGAGGCGTTGGGCACGCCCAAGATTTCATCCTCTGAGGTGACGGCGAAGATCATGTCGTCAATGATGTGCCCGTCGTTGTCCATGAAGTGGGTGTAGGCGCAGCGGCCCGGCGTCACAGCCGTCACGCGCTGGGTCGCGAGGGTCTGGAGCCAACCGCGCACGTCTGCGCCCTTGAAACGAAACAGGCCCATGTGCGACACGTCAAACAGGCCTGCACCGGTCCGGGTGGCCACGTGCTCCTCCGAGATCGAGCTGTACCATATGGGCAACTCAAAGCCGTGAAAGTCCACGATGCGCCCGCCGAGGGCGACGTGCTCGTCATAGAGGGGAGTGCGCACCAGCGGTCCGTCGCTCATGCCCTCAACTCAGGTCCGCGGTTCTTCAACCTGTGACCCCGCGTCCACGGGGAGGGTCCGCGCCAGCCGAAGCACGTGGTCGACCAGGTCGTCCAGCGTCGAGGCCTCAACCGCAGGGTTGGCGATGACCGAACGGAGCACGACCCGCTGATCCAAGTCGGCACGGCTGACCATGAATTTCCCTTCCTCAAGCAGGGCGGCACGAAGGGCTGCGTTGTGCGCGTCGATGGCTTCGCCGAGGTGCGGCAGGCCCCCAGGCACGTGACGGAAGCAGACGTTGGTCCAGGTGGGTTCCCCAACCAGCTCGAGGTCCGGTTCGTTGCGGACCCGCTCGGCCAAATGCCCTGCAAGGTCCATGTATTGGTCCACGAGCGCACCCCAGCCCGCATCGCCGCGAGAACGCCACGCGAGGAAGAGTTTGAGCGCGTCGTTGCGCCGACCGCATTGAAGCGACAAACGGCCGAGGTCCTGGTCTTCTGCATCGTCGTGAAAGAGGTAGTGGGCCTCGTTGCCGTGCGCACAGGCGGCTCGTAGCACGTCGGCGCGCTTCACGATGAAAGCGCTGCACACCAAGGGCAGACCCATCATCTTGTGCGCATCCCAACACACGCTGTCGGCACGCTCCACGCCGTCCATCAGGTGCCGATGGGTGGTCGAGAAGAGGCACGAACCACCCCACGCCGCGTCAACGTGGAGCCACACACCATGCGTTTCGCAGACGTCGGCGATGCCGTCGATCGAGTCGAAGGCTCCCCGAACCGTCGTGCCGCTCGTGGCCACCACGCACAGCGGTCGACGGCCCAAGTTCGCCTCGCGGCGGATGGCGTGGTCGAGCGCCGAGGGGTCCATCCGACCGTGACCATCGGTGTCCACCTTGATCAGGTTCGCACGACCCAGACCGAGGACGTTCGCGGCCATGGCCACGGAGTAATGCGCCTCTTTGGACACGAACATGCACCACGAGCGTCCGTCAAAGCCGTCGTGACCGGACGCAGGGAGGGCGGCTTGTCGGGCGCACAACACGCCCATCAGGTTCCCGTTCGAGCCGCCCGTGGTCAGCGTGCCTGCTCCCGTGGGCATGCGCAGGTGTTGACGCATGCGGTCGAGCACCGCCGTCTCAATCAGGCTCGCCAACGGTGCGATTTCGTAGGTGTACATCGAGGTGTTCGTGGCCGCCGTGACCAATTCTCCGGCCAGACCTTCAGGCGTCAGTCCGCCCCAAAGGGGATTCATGAATCCGGGCTGATCGGTCCGTACCGCTTGGGAGAGGTAGGTGCGGATGTCGTCCAGCACGCGGTCGAGGCCAGCACCGACCAGCGGCAGGTCGAGGTCCGTGGTTTTGCGAAGGCTTGAGGGAGACCACTCATGCCTGATTCGGCCGTCCTTGGGTGGCTCCAAATGCGCCAAGACCTCGGCCAGAACCGACTCGAGGAAGCGCGAGTTGCCTTCCTCCATGCACCCCGGGGGCCATTGGCGGCCTTTGAAGGACGCCCTTCTCCCGCGCACAACAGAAGGGTCGTGGAATCAAAATGCAAGATGCATGGAAGATGATTCAGTCTAAATACCACCGAGTTCAGGCAGGGCCATGCTTGGACAAACGGCCGCGACGTGGCTTGAACGACTGCACCATCAACTCGGACTTGGGCTCCGCTCACGCGGCTGGTCACAAGCCAACATCGCGGACATCCTCGGCACCACACAATCCACCGTCTCGCGTCAGTACCACCGCGACGCACCGATCATGGGACCCTCTGCAGACGAGGTGATGGTCGACGGTTGGGCGAACGAATTGGCCAACGCGCTCGACCAAAACGGCGAGGACGTCCGCGTCCTCCGCCAGCGCTTCATCGTCGAAGTGCAACTGTCCGGCAACCACACCCTGCGCTACGACAAGTCGCTGACCGGCACAGACTTGACCGGCGATCAGGCAGATTTGGCCCTCCTGCGACGCTTGGAGTGGGCACGTGGCCGCCTTGACCCTGCCCGGCTGCTCAACTGGATTCCAGCGGTTGGGTTCAACCTCGCCGCATGTGCCGAAGAGGCCACGACCACCGACGAGGTCGCGGCCTATCCCGGAAAAATCACGGTGGTGGACGGTGCCCTCAAGCACCACTCCACGCCGGCCATGGGCGCCTCGAAGAGCCTGGCCAGCCTGCTGATGGACGTGCGAACCCACGATGCAGAACGCACGGCCGTGCTCAACCTCCGGGCCCCTTCCAACGAGCAGGGCCCGCGGATGGACATCATCGACCGCGCCCTGGGCGCCCTCGAGTGGAACGTGTCAGAAGCACCCCGTGGCGTGCTTGAGGGGCGAGAGGGCCCCATCGATGTGGTGCTGGACCGGGGCGGCTACGGCTGGGAACCGGGCTTGTACGTGTTCGGGCACCACCCCTTGGACGTGGTGGACCGCGCCAATCGTCTCATGGCCGTGCTTCACGTGACGGAGGCGACGGCATGAGGTCCCTCTTCATGGTCGCCTTGCTGCTGTGCGCCAGCCTCAGCGGCTGCCTTGGTGAGGACCTGCTCTTGACCGAGGACTGCAGCGAATTCGAAGCCACGCTCCGAGAAGACGATGGCGTGCTGCGTGTCTTGACCTACGACATCGCCTCGCTGTCCGAGGAATTCCTCCAGGACTTCACCAACGAGACGGGCATTGAGGTCGAACTCATTCGTGCCGACGACGCTGGAAGCATCCTCGAACAGGTGCTGCTGTACGGAGGTGCGCCGCAAGTGGACGTGGCCCTTGGGTTGGACGGCAGTTACCTTCCCTTCGCCGTCAACCGCTGCCTCATCCACCTTCACGGCGTTGACCTCACAGGACTTGACGGCGCTGTGCTCGAAGAAGGAGCCAGCCTGACGGACCACGGCGTCCCCTTCGATCACGGCTACATCTGCCTCAACGTCGACGGCGCCGTGGTGGAAACCATGCCAACGAGCCTGTGGAACCTGACCGAAGACGAATGGACGGGCAAAGTGGCGATCCCCTCACCGCTCAGCTCCTCGCCCGGACGGGCCTTCTTCCTCGCGACCTTGCAGGGGCTCGGCGACGACGCATGGTCGTGGTGGGAAGCGATGCTCCTGAACGAGCCCATCATCACCACCGGATGGTCTGAAGCCTACGAGATCCACTACAGCGGCGGCTATGGCGTCTGGGAAGAAGGCCACATCGGCGATGCTGCGGCCACCGTTTCCTATTGCCACTCACCCGGCGTGGAGGCCTACTACAGCGACAACAACACGCAATCCACCGCCATCGCGCTCCCGGGCGCGGTCTACCACCAAATCGAGTACGGCGCGGTCCTTGCCGGTGCGGCCAACACCACGGCTGCCGAGGCCTTCCTTGCGCACCTGGTCAGCCCCGAAGCCAACGCCCAGATGCCGTACGAGAACCTGATGTACAGCGTGCTTGAGGGCGCGGACCTGCCCGAAACCAACGGATACCGCCACCACAGCCTGGTGCCTGAGGACGCAGCCGCTGCCCTCGGCGGCATGGACGTCGCCACCCTCGAAGTGATGCTCGCCAACTTCAGCGCCCTGCTTGAGGGCTGAGCGTGCGTCGCCGCCGTGCCGTTCTTGCGGAGTCCCTTCCGCTGTTTGGCTTGGCGCTGGTCATCCTTGGCCCGATGATCGTCGCCGTCGATCGCCTTTGGGCGGTCACGGGAACGTCACCGATCGCGGCCGCCCTCGATTTGTCGCCGACCGGTCAGCAAGCGCTGTGGACGGCGACCGCCCTGGCGACCTTGGCCGCGGTGGGGACCATCGTGCTCGGCGTGCCGGTCGCCTTTGCGCTGGCCGCGACACCTGACCCGTGGCGGCGGCGGTTTCGTGCCCTCATCGCGCTGCCGTTCGTGTGCCCGTCCATCGTGGCCGCGGTTGGATTTCTGGCGTTGATGGACCTCTTGGGTGAGGGCGGTCAACGCTTGCGTGGCATGTCGGTCTGGCCAGAGGCTGGCCCCGGCACCGTCGTGCTGCTGGTGGCGATGGTGTGGTTCAACCTCTCCTTGGCGGTTCGCGTGGTGGAGCCAAGCCTCGCAAGGGCCGACCCAAGGTACCTCGAACAGTTGCGCCTTCTTCCGCAAGGCCAGACCCTTGCCGGTCGAATCCAAGCCTGGTGGGCGCAGCTCCTCGGACCGGGCCTCATGGCTGCGGCTGGGCTTACGTTCACCTTCGCCTTCACGTCCTTCGCCCTCGTGCGCTGGTTGGCCCCGGACACCCTGACGCTCGAAGTCCTCCTTGCTGAGCAAGGCAGCGGTGCGGGCATCCCGGGTTACCGTGTTGACCTCAGCCGGCTGGTCCTCGGCGCCGCCGTGGCTCAAGCGGCGGTTCTTCTGATCGCGGTGAGCGTCATCAACGCCATGCAGCGGCGTCATGCCTTCGCCTTGGACGCCGCGCCCAGCGAAGCCGTCCGGTCGGGCTTGGCCTCGGGCCTCTGGGGCGAAGCGTGGCTTCGCTGGACCGTCTGCGCCAGCGCAGCGGCCTTCGCGGTGCTGCCCCTCGTGCTGATCGGCGTCGGTTCGGTGCGCATGCGCACCCCGGAAGGATGGACGATGAGCCTGGACGGATGGCGGCGTGCCTTGGCCGGCGATGCGGGCGGCGTGACGCTGATGGAGGCGTTTTGGAGCACCTTCCACACCGCGGCCCTGACCGTGGCGCTGGCCGTGCCTGCAGGCTGGTACCTGGCCGCGCAAGTCCACCGTGCTGAACGCGAGGGAAGGGCGAGGCTGGCCCGTATCATCGATCTGCTCGCGATGGTGCCGCTGGTGGTGTCCGGCGCGATGGTGGGCCTTGGAAGCCTGCTTGGTCTGCTGCGTTTTGCCCCCGGGATGCTGGCTTCGCCGTGGCTGCTTCCCGTCGCTCACGCGACCCTTGTGTTGCCCATCGTGGTGCGGGTGCTGCTGCCCGCCATGCGTCAGATGTCCCCTGACTTCGAAGCATGCGCCGCGACGTTGGGGCTCGGACCTGGGCGGCGCTTTGCACTGGTGAGGTGGCCCATGCTCCGGCCCGCCACG
>CEUM01067536.1_pt1 | contig 12812 bp, 12 predicted proteins | sample 356421 | NCBI WGS metagenome assembly CEUM01 (sample SAMEA2622716, study PRJEB7988) | marine metagenome | biome: marine biome (ENVO:00000447); feature: surface water layer (ENVO:00002042); material: "saline water (ENVO:00002010), including plankton (ENVO:xxxxxxxx)" | depth 5 m | reverse complement strand
AATTGTTATATAGAAATGGAGGATTATACAAGCGCATTAAAAGATTTCGACAAAGCTATTGAGCTAGATCCTGAGAGTCCTGAATGGTATAGTAACAGAGCAAAATTTTATCATCAGCAAAAAGAATATGATTTAGCATTAAAAGATTATACTTCAGCCATTGAAAAAGAACAATCTTTAGCAGACAAGATGAATATCTATTGTGAAAGAGGTTTTTGCTATGTAGATAATGAAGATTATGATAATGCTAATAATGATTTTACTCAAGCAATAAAATTAGATCCTGAGAATACTACTCCTTATTTATATAGGGCTAAGATGTATCATAAACTATCAGAATTTGAAAAAGAAAAGAATGATTATCTAATGGCTATTGAATTAGATGTTGAAGATCCTGAGGGATATTATTATTTAGCAGATTTTTATCTAAAGCAAAATAAATTTTTTAATTCTATTAACTATTATACTAAATCCATTAACAAATTATCATCTAACTTAGGATACTCAATAACATCTAGTAATGGAAAAGATAAAATAGAATTAGCTGATATTTATTTAAAAAGAGGCGGGGTTTATAAAAATGCTGATGCAATTGATTTAATGTGTGAAGATTATAAAAATGCTTGTGATTTAGGAGATTGTGATATGTTTAATACACATTGTAAATAAGTTATTTTTATGAATACCGATTTATTAGTCCAACTAATTATAGTAATGTTTTATTAAATCTCCCAAGTATCTCCACTTTCTAATAACTCATCTACTGTTTTGAATTTTGCATTTTCTTTTTCGTATTCCAATTGAGAAAGTACACCGCTATCAAAAGTAGGTCTGTCTACTGCTCTTATTATACCAAGTGCTGCAGGAAATTCTGGTGGTCGCATTCTTGCCAACATCGCATGTAAAGTTGGATCTTGCTCTTTTGCATTATGCACTAAAATATCATCTTCAGTCATTCCATTTTCTCCAATTGTAACAACTTCTAATTTAAATCCATTCAGTACTATTCCTTTATTCGATTCTGCACCAAAAAGCATTGGTTTACCGTGCTCTAAAATAAGTTGAGATTCTTGTTTTACTTCTTTTGCTGTTATAGGAGCAAATGTTTTGTCGTTAAAAATAACACAGTTTTGCAATATTTCAATCAAGGAAGTTCCTCTGTGACTTTCTGCTTCCACAAAAATCTTTTGCATTAACTTAGGATTAGTATCTACTACTCTTGCAAAGAAAGTTCCTTGAGCTCCAATAGCTAGATCGGATGGAGAAAACGGTTCGTCAGTAGTTCCATGAGGATTTGATTTTGTTTTTATGCCTTTTTTAGAAGTAGGTGAAAACTGTCCTTTTGTTAATCCATAAATTTCATTATTAAAGAGTAAAATATTAATATCAATATTTCTTCTTAAAGCATGTATAAAATGATTTCCTCCAATAGCTAAAGCATCTCCATCTCCTGTAATCTGCCATACACTAAGATTAGGATTTGCTAGTTTCATTCCAGTAGCAAATGCAGGGGCTCTTCCATGAATGGAATGAAAACCATAAGTATCCATATAATAAGGGAAACGTGAGGAACATCCAATACCTGAAATAAATACAAAATCTTCTTTTTTTCTATTCAATTGAGGAAGAGCTTTTTGCATGGATCTTAATATTGCGTAATCTCCACATCCAGGACACCATCTCACTTCTTGATTACTTGAAAAATCTTTATTTGTTAAATCTTCCATATTATTCTTTTAATAAAGTTCTAAAATATGACTCTAATTCTATTGTTGTAAATGGAAGGCCTTGTAATTTGTTGTATTGTTCAAATTCAATACCCTGAAAATTTATTCTTAAATAATTTGCAAATTGACCAGAATTTAATTCGCATACAACAATTTTTTTAAATTTCTTTAATAAATCTCTTGTGTTTTTTGGTAAAGGGTTAATGTAGTTAAACTGACAAAGAGCAATATTCTGCCCCTCTTTTATTAGGTTGTCTACAGCAGAATACAAGGAACCATAGGTCCCCCCCCAACCAACAACTAGTAACTCTGCATCATCCATTCCAAATATTTTCTGATTTGGTATTACATCTGCAATTCTTTTTATTTTTTCAGATCTAATAGAACACATCTTCTCATGATTTTCAGGATCGTAAGATACATTTCCCGTAATATCTTCTTTTTCTAATCCTCCAATTCTATGTTCTAATCCTTTGGTTCCAGGGATTGCTATTTTTCTAGATAGTGTATTGTTATCTCTTTTATAAGGTTGATATTCTTCTCCTACTTTAGCAATATTTGGCTTAATATCTGGCATCTCAGAACTATGTTTTATTTTCCATGGTTCAGCCCCATTACCTAGATATCCATCAGAAAGTAATACTACAGGTGTGTTATACTCTAATGTAATTTTAGAAGCCATATACGACCAGTCAAAGCAATTTGCAGGAGTTGAACATGCTAGAACCACTGATGGACTTTCTCCATTCCTTCCATATAAAGCTTGAAATAGGTCAGATTGTTCTGTTTTTGTAGGTAGTCCAGTTGATGGTCCTCCTCTTTGCACATCTACAACAACTAGAGGAAGTTCTGTCATTATTGCTAGTCCCAGAGCTTCTCCTTTTAATGCAAAACCAGGACCAGATGTTGTTGTGATACCCAGATTTCCGGCAAAACTAGCTCCAATTGCAGAGCAAATACCAGCAATCTCATCCTCTGCTTGAAAAGTTTTAACTCCAAGATTTTTATGTTTTGCAAGCTCATGTAGAATATCAGATGCTGGTGTTATTGGATAAGAACCTAGAAATAATTCTTTATTAGCATTTTGAGATGCAGCGAGAAATCCCCATGCAATTGCCTGGTTTCCCATTACATTTCTATAGGTTCCTTTTTCCAAATTCGCAGACAAAACTGTGTAAGAGGAAGATAACGCCTCAATAGTATCCGCAAAATTATAGCCAGCATGCAAAACTTTTATATTTCCTTCTACAATATCTGGTCGTTTTTCAAATTTCTTTTTTAGGAAGTTCTCGGTTTGTGTCATTGGTCTATTAAACATCCAATAAACTATCCCTAAAGCAAACATATTTTTTGCTCTTCCAATACTTTTACCATCTAAACCTGAGTCTTTAAGTGCTTCTCTTGTAAGTTTTGTTATAGGAGCTTCAATTATATTAAACCCTTCAAAAGAACTGTCTTCTAATGGCGAGTTTTCATATCCAGCTTTTGCAAAATCTTTTTTTGTAAAAGAATCTATATTTACAATTATTGTGCCACCTTTTTTTATCCAGTTTTTATTTGCTTTTAGTGCAGCTGGATTCATCGCTACTAAAACATCAGCAATATCTCCAGGCGTATTAATGTCAATTCTACCTATATGAATCTGAAATCCAGAAACACCAGCAACAGTACCCTGAGGAGCTCTTATTTCAGCAGGAAAATCAGGAAAAGTAGCTAGGTCATTTCCCAGCAAAGCAGATGTGTCGGTAAATTGAGTGCCAGTAAGTTGCATTCCATCACCAGAATCTCCGGCAAATTTAATTACAACTTTTTCTAAATCAACTACTTTAGTATTGTCCATTATTAGGATAGGTAGAATTTAATGATAGCAAAAATACAAAGCTTACTTGTACTTTATGTTATGATTATTATTTTTTTTGTACGCAATTTAGAATCAGAATAAATTATTTTTGTATGTTGAGTCATTAGAAAAAATATATATTTTTGTAAAATAAAAATTAAGTAAATGGCAATTAAAATAACAGACGATTGTATTAATTGTGAGGCTTGTGAGCCAGAATGTCCAAATAATGCAATTTATGCACCAGAAGAAAATTGGAAATTTTCTGATGGAACAACTATGCAAGATGATGATGAACATGAAGCTTTTTCAGATGAGTTTTTCTATATAGCGACAGATAAATGTACAGAATGTAAAGGTTTTAATGAAGAACCTGCATGTGCAGCAGTATGTCCAGTTGATTGTTGTATTCCAGATGAAGATAATGTTGAAACAGAAGAAGAATTACTTGCTAAAAAAGATAAGCTTCACGCATAAAATTCTTATGAAGTATATTAAAAAGGGTCAGATTACAATCTGACTCTTTTTTTTTATCTTGCAACTACTTCTTTAATTTTGTCTCCCATTTTTTGTTTTAGTAATCCTTCAATTCCTTGTTTTAGCGTTACAGTTGAAGAAGGACAACCATTACATGCACCACTTAAGGTTACACTAACTATTCCATCTATAAATGAATGTAATGTTATAGATCCTCCATCTCCCTCAACAGCAGGTCTTATATATTCATCTAACAAATCGGCAATTTCTTTTTCTGATCCCTCAAATTCTTTTTCTTCTTCTATTTTTACTTCTTTTAAAGATTCAGAATTTTCCTTAACAGTAGCAGTTATAGATTCAGTATGATTAATAATCTCTATAGAATTTAGATAATCCATAATATAGGTCCTTAATTGAAGAGCAATATCTTGCCATTCTACAGCTTCAGTTTTTGTAACAGAAACAAAGTTTGAACTAATAAAAACACTCTTTACAAAAGGAAGTTTAAATAATTCGTGCGCAATAGGAATTTTCTTAGATTCAGAAGCATTTAATATTTCTAAACTTTTATCTGCAAGCATTCTATTACTAACAAATTTCATCACTTCTGGATTAGGAGTGCTTTCTGCATATATACTATAGTTCATAAATCTTATTTTTTACATTTGCAAAAATACGAACAATATTATTATGGCACTAATAAAGGAAGTAAAAGGAATCTTTCCAGTTTTTGGAGAAAATATTTATTTGGCAGAAAACGCTACAGTTGTTGGAGACGTTAAAATGGGTGACAACTGCAGTGTATGGTTCCAAACAGTGATTAGAGGTGATGTAAATTCTATTGAAATAGGCAATAAAGTAAATATTCAGGACGGCGCAGTTGTACATTGTACATATAAAAAGGCATCAACTTTAATTGGACACAATGTTTCCATTGGACATAACTCAATAATCCATGGTTGTACTATTAAAGATAATGTATTGATTGGAATGGGATCTATTATTATGGATGGAGCAGTTATAGAAAGTAATTCTATTGTAGCAGCAGGGTCAGTAGTGTTGGAGGGAACTGTTGTGGAGTCTGGGACTATCTTTGCTGGAGTACCCGCAAAAAAAGTAAAAGATTTAGATGAGGACAAGATTAATAGATTGATTTCTGGAATTTCAGAAAATTATGTGTTGTATTCTTCTTGGTTTATAGATGAAGATTAATTTCCTCTAATTTTACTTCTTCTTTAAAAAAGAATCTTGCACTTTTTTCAAAAGATTCAGTATAATTGGAAACATAAAAATGATGCTTTGTGACTTTTGTTTCCTTTAATAAATTTTCTAATTTTAAAGATTCTGTAATATGATTAGCAACAATCTTAGCTGAGTCAATAACATTTACCCTCCCTTTATAATATTCATTTATTTCATTTTGAATTAATGGGTAATGTGTACAAGCTAAGATTAAATGATCAATATTCTTTAATATAGGGTCTGCGAGATAGTTTGAAATTACTTTTTTACTTATTTCTTCATTTACAAATCCTTCTTCTATCATTGGAGCTAACAAAGGAGTTGACAAAGAACTTACATTCGCACTATTACATAATTCCTGTATTTTACTTGTATAGACTCCAGACCTTATAGTTGCTTTTGTTCCGATAACACCAATGTTGTAATTAGCACATACTTTTACAACTTCTTTTACAACGGGGTCAATTACATTAAACACTTTCTTATTTTCCGAGTAGCTTAAGACACTATTATCTGAAAAGGAAGATGCAGAGTTACACGCAATTACAATAACTTTACAATTTTTTTTAATCAGAAATTGAATTATTTTTCTACTATAGTTTTGTATAGATTCTTTAGATTTTTCTCCATAAGGAAGATGTTCTGTGTCTCCAAAATAAATAATATTCTCATTTGGCAAAACTTCTTTAATAGCATTCGCTATAGTTAGACCTCCAATACCAGAATCAAAAATACCTATAGGAGAGTTTTTCATGAGTTAAAGATATAAAAAAAGCATCTTATTAGTAAGATGCTTTTAATAAATGTTAAGTTTGTATTATAGTCCTAGTTCCTTTTTTACTTTTTCTAAAATATCTTCACTTTCTTTTGAGTATAAAAGCATTCCTGAACTTGAGTCTAAGATATAAGTATACTTACCTTTTTCTGCAACTATATTGATTGCATTTTGTGCTTTTTCTTCAATAGGTCTTAAAAGTTCTATTTCTTTGTTTTGTAATGAAGTTTGAGCAGATTGTTGAAAGGTAGTTATTCTTTGTTCTAATCCTTGAATTTCTGCAATTTTATCTTGTTTTGTAAGGTCATCATAACTTGCTTCATTGTTTTGATAATCTTCAATCATAGATTGGTATTCTGCTTGCATAGAAATTAACTGACTTTCTAATCCTTTTGCATAATCTTGTAACTGTTCTACAGCTTTATCTCTTTCTGGCATCATAGAAATCAGTTCTTGGGCATTTAGGTGTCCAAATTTTTGAGCAAAAGTGCTGATAGTTAACAATGTTAATAATACTACTATTCCTATTTTTTTCATTTTTTTTAGTTTAATTTATTAATTAATATCCCATTAGTTCTAAAACCTTGTCACTCTTATCTAAGTCGGGATTAGAATACAACATGATTAAGTCACTTGAAGCGTCAAAAATAACAGAATATTTGTTATTGGCCGCTAATTGTTGAACTGCATCAAAAATTCTGTCTTGAATTGGTTTTATTAGCTCCTGTCTCTTTTTATATAACTCACCATTTGTTCCGAAATATTTTTGTTGTAAAGATTGTACTAATTTTTCTTTTGAAATAATAGCTTCTTCTCTTTTTAATTTCATATCAGAAGTTAAAAGTACTTGCTCAGATTGATAGTCTCTATACATTTGCTCTACTTCAGTATATGCAGATTCAATTTCAGATTGCCACTGTTTTGTAAAGTCATTTATTTTCTCTTCAGCTTGAATAAATTCAGGAACTTTTGTAAGAATATAATCTGTATCTACATATGCAAACTTTTGAGCATATGACCCAAATGAAGTAAAAAATAGAAGTGTAAAAAAGAATAGTTTTTTAAATAGTTTCATAATTTAATTTTTTAAAAGTTTTGTCCTATAGAAAAATGGAACTGTCCAATATTAGCATCAGGATTTCCAGGTATTTCGTCTAACCCCCAACCGTAATCAAGACCCATAAGTCCCATCATTGGAATTGTAATCCTAACTCCAATTCCAAAAGATCTTTTTACCAAAAATGGATTGAAATAATCAAAATTATCCCACGCATTTCCAGCTTCTAGAAATCCAAGTGCATATACCGTAGAAGAAGGGTTTAAACTAATAGCGTATCTAAGTTCAGCAGTGTAACGATTAAATATTGTTCCTCCAGTTTGAGGAGAAACAGAATTGTTAGAATATCCTCTTAACGAAATTAATTCTCTTCCATCAAATTGATATCCCATTCCGCTCATTCCATCTCCCCCTAAATAAAATCTTCCAAATGGAGCCGCTCCGATTTCTTGGTTATACATTCCTAAGAATCCCATTTCAGCTCTTGTCGCTAATACTAATTTGTCAGTTATTGCGGAATACCACTTTGATTTAAAATTCCATTTATAGTATTCCATAAATTTATATCTATCCTGATCACTCATATTAGTGTAGTCATCAATATCATCAAATAAGGAGTATGGAGGAGTTGCTTTTATATTTAAACTAAAGAAGGATCCTCTTCTAGGGTAAGTAATCTGATCAACAGATTCTCTTTCAAGTGTTATACTATAATGAAAATCATTAGAAGTCCCATCTGTAAAACTAAAAAAGGATTGTGAATTATCTAACTTATATTGCTGAAACCCTAAAGAATTTCTAAATACAAAAAAGTCATCAGGAATTTGCAATCTTTTACCTAAACCAATATTAATTCCAGATATCTGAGTAGATTCTCTATCATCACCTTCTTGTCCGTTTGAAAATACATTTCTATATAAAGATACACTTAATGAAGTTGGTTTTTTTCCTCCTAACCAAGGCTCAATAAAAGATACTCTATAGTTTTGATAATATACTCCATTAGAAGATGCAGAAACAATTACCCTTTGCCCATCGCCTGATGGAAGTGGGTCCCAGTATCTTGGTTTAAAGAAGTTTCGTGTTGAAAAATTCTTGAATTCAAACATTAAGGTACCAATAACTCTTCCTGCTCCCCATCCTCCTTGTAATTGGATCTTATCAGAGGATTTCTCTTCTACATTATAGGTAATGTCTACAGTATTTCGAATAGGATCTGGTTGAATGTCGATATTCCCAAGTGTTTCAGGATTAAAATAATCTAGTGTAGCTAATTCTCTTTGAGTTCTAATGATATCAGATCTTTTAAACAAATCTCCAGGTTTTGTTCTAATCTCTCTCATTATTACATGGTCGTTTGTTTTTGTGTTTCCATTTACTTTTATTTGATTTACTCTAGCTTGTTGGCCTTCATAAATTCTAATCTCAAGATCAATTTCATTATTTTCTGTTGCAGTTTCTATAGGGTTAGCGTTAAAGAAAAGATATCCATCATCTAAGTACAGAGAACTAATGTCTGTCCCATTTTGATTGCCATAAATTCTACTATCTAGAACAGACTTATCAAAGACATCCCCGCTTTTTATAGAAAGAATCTTATTTAACTCTTCATTTGTATACTTTGTATTCCCTACAAAACTGATGTTTCTAAACGTGTAAGGGTTTCCTTCGTAAACCCAAACTTCAATTGTAACAGTGTTATCAGGATTAAGATAGTTGGTGTCTTTCAATATTCTTGCATCTCGATATCCTTTTTCGTTATATTTACTAATTATATTTTGTAAATCTGCTTCTAAGTTTTCTTCATTAAATTTTGAAACTTTAAAAAACCTCCACCATTTTTTGGTTTTGGTCTCTTTCATTGATCTACTAATTGTATAGTCATTAAGAGCAAAAGTATTTTTCCCATAGTTCCTTGAGATATATTGGTTGTAAAATGTTTTGTTTGTATTTTTTCTCAGCTCTCTACCATGAATTATTATTTCTTTGATTTTTACTTTTTCTCCTTTTTCAATATTAAATGTTAAAGTTGAGGCATTTAATGTAGAGTTATCTTCTTCTATTATGTAGTTTACCTTAACATTTTTAAAGCCCTTATCTTTAAAGTATTGTTCAATTTTGTAAATTGAATTATTAACAAGGTTGTCTGTTAAAACTTTTCCTCTCATCAATTTTAATAAATCTTTTAGCTCTGTAATATCATGTTTTTTAATTTGACCTTCAAAATTAAATTTTGATAATTTAGAATGTTCTTTCAGTAGAATGTTTAAGTATATATTTTTATTTTCAATCTTAGAAATTTGTATAGATACATCAGAAAACAATCCCTGTTTCCAAAGATTCTTAATCGCCTTAGAAATTTTATCACCAGGAATAACAATTTCCTGACCAATACTTAATCCGCTAATACTAATTAGAGTGTTTTTGTCTAAAAATTTTGTGCCACTTACGGTAACTCCCGCTAGATTATATTCTTTTGGACTGGTGTAATCTATTTTTTTACTCTGTGTAAAAGCTGTAAGAGTTGTTACACAAAAAATTAATAATAATATAATCTTCTTCAATTTTCCTCTTTTAATTGTTCTGAAGTTTTTCCAAATCTTCTTTCTCTTTGCTGAAATTCAAAAATAGCTTCATATAAATCTTCTTTACTAAACTCTGGCCATAATTTTTCGGTAAAGTATAATTCTGAATATGATATTTGCCAGAGTAAAAAGTTGCTTATTCTTTGTTCTCCACTAGTTCTGATCAGGAGTTCAGGATTAGGAACGCCTTTTGTAGTCAGATATTGTGAAAACATCTCCTCATTTATATCATCTTCTGAGATTCCATCTTTTACAATTTGTTTAATTGCATTTATAATTTCCCATTTACTACTATAACTCAAAGCTAAGATTAAAGTAGTTCTATTATTATTTTTTGTTTTTTCTATCGCTTCTTGTAGTTTTCTTTGACATTTTTTAGGAAGATCATTCAGATTTCCAATAGCGGATAATCGAATATTATTATCCATGAGAGTCTTAGTTTCTTTACTAATAGTTGAGATTAATAAAGTCATAAGAGCATCTACTTCTAACTTAGGTCTATTCCAGTTTTCTGTAGAAAAAGCGTACAAAGTAAGGTATTTAATTCCTAATTCTGCGGCTGCTTCTACAGTGTTTCTAACAGCTTTCACACCATTTTCATGTCCAAAAACCCTGAATTTTCCTTGGGTTTTTGCCCATCTTCCATTTCCGTCCATTGTTATGGCAATATGCTTTGGAAGATTTTCTTTATCTAATTTTTCTAGAATCATTTACCCTCTTTAGTAGTCACAACCTTTAGTATTTCCTTTGAGTCTAAAAGATAAAGTAATTCCGGCAAAAGAATACCAGTCTTTATTAGTTTCATCACCTCTAGCAATTCCAGCTTGTTGTGGGCCGTCTAAGCTTCTATCCGATAATTCTATTGTAATATTATCAAACTCAGAGGGTATTCCAGCGTAAGTTGTACTTACATCATCAATATAATCCGTAAATGTTTTTCTTAATCCGTACTCAATAATGATGTTAAAATCATCTGAAACCCCAATTTTAACACCCCCTCCAAAAGGAATAGATAACTGTGTTAATGAATATGGTTTTCTGTTTTGAAAGGACGTGGTTCCTTGACCTTCTGTTCCTAGTTCTTGGAGGGCGTACCATTGTCCGTCTGAGGCTTCTGCTTTAGGATTAAAGTTAAAAATAGAAACTCCTGTATATATAAATGGAGAAAAAGGATATAGTGAGTTACCTGTCTCATATGGTAAGAAATTAAACTCCAACTGACCAGATAGTTCAATAATATCTGATTTGAAATGTAGGTTTCTGTTTACATTCAAAGGATCAGAACTATTCGCATCATCTGCATAAACATTAGTATATAATGCAGATGATTTAAATGAAAATCTTCTATCAAAGTTCTTTCGAAAAGTAATACCCCCAGCAACTCTTAAATTATTAAAATGCATTTTATTCAAATCACCTACATAATATCCTGTACCTCCTAATATTCCAAATTCCTGATTTGGTTTGTATTGTGCATTTAAATTTACCGAAGAAATGATGGTTATAATAAAGGATAAAAAGAAAATATTTATTCTAGTAATAATGTTTTGTAAGAATTTGTTTTTCATAATTTTTAAATTATAGTTGCAAATATACTTAAATTGAACTTTTATGACTCCTTATTAATTTCTTTTATCAGAACCCCACATTAATTTTGTTCTGATGGTAGTAATAAAAGAATTATCTTTTGGTTCAATTAAGTTTATTTTAAAGTCTGCTTTTTTTATAATAAGTTCCAAAGATGAATCAAAGGCTCTAGATCTGGAGTCCAGGGAAACTAAAGCTAATTGATCTCTATCTTCTACCTTTAATCGAATTTTGCTTTTCTCGTTAATTATAATTGGACGGACATTTAAGTTATGAGGAGCAATAGGAGCAATAATTATATTTTTAGTGCCAGGTAAAATAATCGGACCTCCACAACTTAACGAATATCCAGTAGATCCAGTAGGAGTAGAAATTAAGAGTCCGTCTGCCCAATAGGAGTTTAAAAATTCATCATCTAAAAAAGCATCAATTCTAATCATAGAAGAAGTGTCTTTTTTCACAATCGCAACCTCATTTAATGCAAAATTAGTAGTTCCAAATAAATTGTTTTCAGTTTCTATTTCTAGTAAGGTTCTACTTCTAATCTTATAGTCTCCATTCAGAACATGATCAACAGCATCATCTATTTGATCGGTAGATATGCTTGAAATAAATCCAAGTCTTCCTGTATTAATTCCCAAAATTGGTATATTACTTTCTCTAACATAAGTAACCGCTCTTAAAAGAGTTCCATCACCTCCAATAGAAAATAGAAAATCTATACTGTCTTGTGCTGAAATTCTATCAAAGGTTTGAATATTTTCAGAAAATGAAATATTTTCCCGCAAAAAATCATAGAATTGTTGTTGAATAAGAATCTCAATTTTCTCATTCTCTAACTTTTGAATAAGATGTTTGATGTATTTTATATAATTAGGAGAGAATTCATTTCCAAAAAGTGCTATTTTCATGGTAAAATGATCTTAAATATTTTTACAAATATATTGATATTTTAAAGTTAAGGGTTTAAAAACCTCATTAGTTGATTGTACCTTTCTAAAAAATCTGTATTTGGATCATCTTCCTTGTAGGAGGCTTTAACATCATATTCGTACCTTTCTAAATCACTAATTACAGAACTAATATCTGTTTTATTTAGCTTAATAGTTAGTTCCATTTTCGTAGAATCTTTTTTAGAAATAACGTAAGAACTTAAAATTTTAATATCATTACTTTCTATAATATTTGCGATTTCAGTCATGGAATAATCGTTATTGTTCATTTGTAAAACTATCACGCCGCCTATAGATTGTATAGCTGCAGAATTAGCAATAGTATATAACAATTTCCTATGCGTAATTACACCTTGATATTGTTGATCTTCATCTAATACAGGAACAACTGATAAATTATTTTTTTCTAGAACTTCAATTATATCAAATAAATGTTGATTAAATATTACGTGAGGTGATGCAAGATTAGGTAAATGTTCTTCAATATATTCATCTGTAGAATTCCAATTCATAATTTCCTTATCAGAAATAACTCCTAAGTAAAAATTATTTTTGACAATAGCTAAATG
>CEUM01135849.1_pt1 | contig 12841 bp, 11 predicted proteins | sample 356421 | NCBI WGS metagenome assembly CEUM01 (sample SAMEA2622716, study PRJEB7988) | marine metagenome | biome: marine biome (ENVO:00000447); feature: surface water layer (ENVO:00002042); material: "saline water (ENVO:00002010), including plankton (ENVO:xxxxxxxx)" | depth 5 m | reverse complement strand
ACCACGCCTGGATTAGTCACTGCATTACATCCAAGTTGACACCCTTCACCTAGAATTGCACCAAACTTCCTAAGTCCAGTAGCTACCCTTTCGCCGCCAATTCTAGTATGGACTTCGCCACCGTCGTTTCTGAGATTGGACAGTTTTACACCTGCCCCTAGGTTCACATCCGGTCCAAGGACTGAATCTCCGACGTAGTTGAAATGAGGTGCTTTTGCTCCTGGAAGGAGAATGCTGTGCTTTGTTTCACTAGCGTGTCCGACAAGTGCTCCACCACAGATCCAAGAAAATTCTCTGATGTATGCGCCATGGCGAATAACTGCGCATGGGCCGATGTATGCAGGCCCAATAATGTGCACTGAAGGTTCGATAGTAGCACTTTCATGAATGTGTACAAGGCCGTTCGAAGAATCGATACTTACGCCATCTCTTCCCTTTTCGCCGACATCTGCAAGCATGTCGGTCATCTGACCCTTTAGTGTAGGCAATACAGACCAAACAGGGCCACTGGGAAAGCACGGCTGCCTGCCAATTGACTCATCAAGAGACGGCCACAGTTCTTCTGCTTCGGGGGCGCTCATCGAGGCTAGCCAATACTAGCAGCGATTTGACCTTTTCATGATACGCTGTAGATTCTCTTGCCGGTTGAACGGTCAAGTTTGAATCCAACGATGTTCTTTAGGTATCTAGGAATAAAGAATCCAACCTTACGTGAGGTTAGTCCATGATTCCGCATCCTCAGAGTGTTTGAGAGATGATCTACGATATCAGCTGCAGAGCATCCAGGATTTCGAGATACGTATTCTGTAATCTCCATCTTTAGGCGCTCTAGCCTTGCACTTTTTTGTGAGCCCATTCCATTCATGTATAGTAATAGCACTGCGCACTATATTGACCCAAAGCGGGGATGCCACGGGGGCCCAAGTTTACAGGAAATAAGAAAGTAAAATTATTAACAATTTACAATATCGTAATAACATGGCCAAGCGGGGGACCGTTTTTCTCGTTACAATCTTTTTTCTGGCCCTACCCTTAGCAGGGTGTTTAGAGGACGAGGTTTCAGAAAATAAAAAAATCGAGGCTGAAGAGTTAACAGAAGTTGATAATCCATGCTCCATGCCCTCAGAACCAATCACTCAGGCGATGATAACAATACAAGCCCACGGCGTTGACAGATATTTCCGTCTAACAGTTCCAAGTTCAGAAATTGGAGAGAAATTACCTATCGTCTTGGCCTTCCATGGAGGTGGTGGCGCAGAGGAAGATTTCCCACAACAAGAAGAATTCGATGCTCTAGCAGAGCAAGAGAAATTCATTATGGCATACGTCATTTCAGAAGAGGGTAGGACAGAATCAGAAGGCGAGTGGTTCCTCAACTCGGCGGCAACATCCAGAGATGACAATGTATTCTCAGAAGCGATAGTAGATGAGCTTTCTAAGTCATACTGCATTGACGAAGACAGGTTGTATGCAGTCGGTTATTCATTAGGTTCGATGTTTACGTACGAAGTTGCATGCCAACTGAACACCAAATTTGCAGCAGTCGCATCATTCGCGGGTACGATGCCAGTAAGTCCCGAAACCTGTAATCTGTATGGCAGTATGGGAGTGATGCACATACACGGTAAACTAGACTTAATCATAGATTATGACGACGACTGGGATTGGAAAGATGGTGAACACGAAGGGGTTGGGACCATGAGTAACATCCCTGGAATGATTGAATATTGGGCTGACAAATCAAACTGTCAAGAGGAAAATTCTCACTATCATTTAGATGTAGAACACATTGTACACAGCCAGTGTTCTTCTGGTGTGTTAGTTGAGCACTATGGTTTAGAGTTCGGAGGACATGGCTGGCCAGAAGAGGTTGCTGGTATCGAGACTTACCAATTAATGTGGCAATTTTTATTCCAATTTACAAATTGATTAGAATCCAGCCCCAATATCGTAAGATGGCCCATTTCCATTACACCAGGCATCGCTGAGCAAAGCATCACTAGCAATCGCCGCAGCCACAAACCAACACAAAGCGTGTAAAACTCCCCATCCAAGTACTACTGCAGAATTAAAATCCTTATCGGAAAAAGACACGAACAGGATGAATATATTGACAACTGCGCCAAACAAACTCATGAAAATTAGCATTTTCCCAAGGCCTTCAAAGATGGTACTGTCCTCACAACCCTCTGGGCCCCAAGAATAACCTAGAACCATCAAAATGCTCCCAATGAAAGCCGCCGCAATGAATACCTTATTCATACCAATGTGCTGTAAATTACTCTCTGAATGAGTGGGTTTAATTTCCGTATTTTCTTTGCTCTTATTTTCAGTCTTTCCAGAGTTGTTTTTGCTTTCCACCTGTGAATTTTCCTTATCGTAATACTTCTCTTTCCATTGGCGCATGGCTTTGGATTTAGATTTGAATTTTCGAGACTTGGCATCACTAGAACCCATAGCAAAAACACTCCCTGTCCAGCGCCTAACGAGGCGCTGAGATATTTAATCAGAATCCCGGATTTTTGGAATCATAGGAAGTTGAGGATTTGGTCCCACTTGAAAGACGAACCTCTTCTGAATAACTTCTCATGGAATTCTGTTTGCGGATAGTGGGCGCATCGAGCGACCCTTCCTCTGCTGTTATAGCAGCCAGTTCGTGTGTTGATTGGAATCATGATTGTGGATAGGTCAAGTTCAGGTCCATTAGGTGCGGGAGTATCTACGGTGACCTTTTCTTCAATACCATCCCATGAAATGTCCTCTAAGTTTGGAGACATTAGCTCCATGTCATTCTCTAATCGAACAACTCCTTCAGCAAGTCGCTTTGGCAACCAAGTGTTTGCACTAGAACCATCTAACCATGCTAGCAACTTCTTCATATCGGGAAGTTCGAGTAAGGTGATGAATGAACGCTCCCACCACCCCGGCGATCTAGCAAGAGTGACATGGTGAATTCCCGGTTGTATATCTCTAGGGTCTAGGTTGTCGGCCCAGGTTCTGCATACCCCTTCAAGCCTGACTGGAATAATTGGCATGTCTGGTGCCATTATGTCACAAAGCCGGTATGGATTTGCTAACTCTCCTGCAATCAAGAGAGGTCTTCGCTTTTCTAAGTCGATAACTTGGGATACTTTCTGACCATTTTCTAGACTGAAGTTACCGACATATTCCCTCAATCCTGCTAAGTCAATTTTGTCATGAGTAGGCATCTGAGGAAAAGTCAACTCACCCAACTCTCTGCCCGAGAAAAACATGGGCCCTGCTGGCAGAGGCAAAGGGGAATTGCCAGGTGGATTTGGCCACAGCCTTGGCGAAGTCGGCATGAAACTTCCACCGTCAATTTGTTGTTGAACCTTGCTCAAAGAATGAATCTAGGAAGTGTTCTAGCGACGATACTATGAGAAACAGTGCCCACGATTTGCCCCTGCTTGTTTGTCACTGCGAGTTGATTCAAGTCGTGTGTTAGCATAAGGGCGGCTGCCTTTAGAAGTGGAGTACTTTCTTGCATCGTCATCGTTTCTTGAGTAACCAATTGTCTTGCGGGAATGCCGTGCATCCATGCAATATCTCGATTGACAGTCTTTCTTGCAACGAGCTTCAAGATATCAACTGCGTGGATTCTGCCGATAGGAACTCTCTCGGAGTTTACAATGAAAATATGGTCCCATTCTCTAGTTGTAATCATGTCTAATGCATCCGCAACCGATGCATCCCTTCCGATAATTTGTGGTGTGCTCATCACTTGTCCACAGGTTAGTGAACGTGCAGATTTGGCTCTCTTTGAGTGCGATGAAAATCGTGGTTTAGATTGCGACATTTTTGTTCCTCCTTGGTTGCCGGCCGACTGCTCTACCTATTTGAAGGCATCAATATTTTGAAGGCATTTTTTTACAATTTTTCGGAAACGGATTCCCGATTTACATAAGTAATAACTTGCTTTATTCCCCTATTCTGTAAAAACTTCCCCGTAATCAAGCGGGACATCCCATTTAGAAGCATGCAAAACGAACCTTCTATGTGTATGGGGCCTCCGGGGCACTGTATGCCACTCCCACAGGAAGTACTCGCTAGGCTCGCAAGTCTCTCTGGATACGACCAAATGCTGGAGATGGATGCAGTCAGTAGAAACCACGGTGTAGGGCTTGCTGAAATAGAATCTCAGTTGGCTGCTTACAAAGCAGGAGCGACCAACAACCAATCTGGGGAGGTGGCAGATTTTTCCCCCGTGGCTAGCAAAGAAGTAGTCGACCTAGACAATGCTCAACCGATGAACACTGCGCCGAAATACATCGATAATCCAGATAAGTATCGATTGAGGTACGACCCATCGGCTCGAGGGCAGTCAAACCAATCACAGGTAAATCAGGCAATCATTTGTCCTGCTTGCTCTGCACCACTTGGAATCCCTAATGTTAGGCCGATTAAGGTCACATGCCCTCAGTGTATGACTGAGACGGTATTCCATTCTTGATTAGATGCCCCAGTATCTTTCAGACTGAGCCTGCCTTGCTTGTACAGCTCTAACGATGGTTGTAGTTACCCATAGTACTGCGATCCACATTAGAGGCTCAAGCATGTCTTCCCATATCTCTTGAACCGTGAAATCGTAACCAACTCCGGTCAGTACATCCATCGCAATCAATAGGCCTTGGTCTAGGAATGAATAGACAACCATGCCGAATACAGCTAGTATGATCAATCTTCCAGAGAATGAACCCTTCTTCAAACGCAGTAACATAAACCCGGCAGTAGAGGTAAGGAATGCAATAACAATCCATGCCAGAGCAGAGTGGACAACACCAATCCATACAACGGAAGTGTTTGTTGTCGCTTCCAATTCGATGTATTTGTCATAACCCATTGCAACAGCAAATATTGCACTGAATACCGTAGTTGTCCAAAGTAATGAAGAGAACATAGCAGCGTCTGCGTTTTCTCGCATTTCCTGAGCAATTCTTCCAACGGTTGCTTCTATACCAAGTCCCTTAGAGAGGATAAACAGACCGAAAACAAGAGGAAGAGAACCAATTACAATTCCTCCTAATGTATCTGGTAGCATTACACCGAGACCGAAAATCGCCATTATTGCGCCTAAAGGAACCAACATCTTCGCACGCCATTTTGGGTCTTCGAGTGCCTTTACAATGTAGTAGTATGTACCTTCAATACCTTTTGACTGCTTGACGATAATTTTCTGAACGTGGTCAATTCTCACCTGGCTCTGAATAATCGGCATTACAGATTCGTCTTCTGCACCGTCTGTAACCAAAATCGCTTGGTCGGGTTGGAATTCGGTTACAACCTCTTCAAGTTGGGCAGCAATCGCCCTATCAGATCTGACTCCTACCTTTTCGTCACCAGTTAGAATTGCAACTTCGACATCGTCGCTTTCTCCACCAGCTTCAGCGAGGTTGTCGTGCTGGTGAAGAGCGCCGAGAATGGCATTGGTATCGCTTTCCTCGGGGTCTGCAATTCCAAGTTTTAGCGCAGCGGTTAGGACTTGTTTTCTACCAACAACAGGTCCACGTATCGCTGTTTTGAGACCAAGGTCGTTGTCTCTGTCAACAGTAATCACAAGTGTCCTAGTCATTGTAACCCGCTCCGCCTACGGTTACCCTGACGCGCTTCCTGTTCATCAACCATCGCCCGGATTGATTCCTTGAGTGACGTTTTCTAACCCCTCGACTCTCTTTCGCCGCCTTTGTTTTGCACGGATGTATTTCAGTGGATGGTCCATCCACGTTTGGTCACATAGCCTATCATCGCCGGTCCTTACCGCACAATTGTGGTTTATTTTTAATTTAGAACAGCCAGATGGAGTATATTCTCTTTCATACAAATGATTGACTTGATATGTTGTAGTTGATTCACTAAAATCAGGAGCGTTTCGGAAGAAATCAACTGTTGTTTCAACAGGCAGGCCGATGCACCTTGACATTGAACCTAGGAACACCCTACCGAAGTGATTTACGTTTACACCTTCAGATAATTCTGCAACAGCCTTTCGCATGCATGGTGGCCAATCTTGCTCACCCGCACCAATCAGTGCAATTGTTTCAGCGGTTTTTGATGCCACGAGTCCGCGAATCATTCCAACCGGTTCTGCAAGCCTAATCAAAAGTCCCTCGTCCATTTTTTCCATTTTCTCAATTGCGTCCAAACGAATATCATCTTTCATCCGCTCTCTAAGCAATCTTGCAACCTTGGCCCTTGAGGAATATTTCTCCCCCTCGTCATGCAATGTTACCCAACCGTCACTAATCTCGCAATTTGGTAACCGCCACCGTGATCCGGTAATTCCGGTACACAATTCGATGAAATCAGACAATCCCATCTTCCAAATACCATTCTCATCGCACTCTATTTCCGAAACATATGTGTTAGCAATCACGTGAATAGCAGGGTCCCTTTCCAGAATTTTTTGAGCCCGCTCAGCTTCAGCTTGAGCCCATCTAGAAATTAGCCTCTCATCTTCGCTTGCTCCCACGACCAGTCTCGCATAGTAGAAGGAAAAGGCTTCGAGCAATCTCCCCTCTTCCGTATGAATGTCACTGATCGACGCAACCTCTACTCCTTCATCGCTATCGACCGAATCAACAAGTCTTGAGCGAGCTCTAATCCTCGCTCTGTCCATCATGCTACCATCTAGTAGTTCGTCAATGTCAATTTGATGTTTAGCAGCCATGCTTGCAATCCACGACCTCGCTTGCGGTAGGAATGGATACCTCGCAAGTGTGACCTCGTCCAAAAGGTCAGGAACAGTCATTGGCTTTGGCACGAAATCTGATTCTTGAAGGAGGCATTTGAACCCTCTCATTCATTTGCAACTTGTAGGTGCGAGGAGCCATGAAGGCAGTTGACGAGGAACTAATTCTCATCCAGGATGAGATTAGAGAATCGTTTGGCTGGGGTTTAGATTCTGATATTGAGAGCGCAAAATTACTAGTTTCAAGATGCAAGAATTTTGAACCAGATGTGAGATTTGAAGGAAAGGTAACAGTTGTTGGTGCAGCCGCAGAAGCGGGAGTTAAAACACAATTTCCAACAGTTGTAGCAGATGGTGCGATTGGTGCAATAGCAGACATGTCAAGTGTAGCACTAATCGTTACAGACGGAGATGGCACCCCCCATATCGAGAAGGCCTTGAACAAAGGGATACCAATTTGTCTACACGCGCACGGGGACAATGTGGAATCATGGAGTGATATACTCTCTCTAATCGATGATGAACAAGAGATTTTCTTAACCCATCAAACTCCAATCAAGATAGATGGTATGCACAATCCCGGGGGCTTTACAGACGGAGATAGAGCGGTATGCATAGCGTTTGCATTGGGCGCTAGTGAAGTAGAATTAATCGGATTTTCCACTGATGATGTAGGTCAGTGGTCTGGAGTTACCGATAAAAAACGAAAACTAATGAAGTTGCAGTGGATGAATAAAGTGCTAAAGATACTGTCCCTGGGGGTTTGAAATGAAGAAAAGTTACTGGTTGTGGTTAGTCGCATTATTGGTGGTTAACACAGGCTGGTACTTCGTTAGTGAGCAAAGTGCAACCCAAGAAATCAACCGTCCCGGCGCCGATTTTGAGGAAAACCGAGAGGCCGAATTATCGAGTATTGTAGGAGGCGATATTGACTATGAAATCGAGCACTGTTTTGAATCATTAAACGGCCGAGTGTTATCTGTTAATGTTAGTATCGAACAGGGCTCTGAAACTATTTACACGTGGTCTGGAACTACAGACGACGGCTGCGTTGTGCACTCGGCAACTGCGGAAGAGGGCAAAATAACTGTAGTAACAATGGTCGAAGATGGTGTTGAAACAAAAACAATGGTCACTACATGGCCGCTCAAAGGTGCGTTCATTGGTGGAGTTGTATTGTTTTCAATCGGGACAGTAGCAGTAGCATTTGGAGAAACTTTTGTTCGCTATGTCATCAAACAACGAATAGACAAATCGTCAAATTCGGTTCAGGAGACTATTCCTAAAACTGCCGGCACGTCGGGAATTTGGCAAGACCCTGTTAGGCCAAATTGATCACAAGAAGTCTGCCAGACTGAGTTGCTTTGCGTTGTCATTATTGAACAAGCTTTCAACGCTTTCAGCCAACCATTCAACGTTTTGGCGAGTGTACTGGTCGACCCCATATGTTTCCATTACGTGCTTTGTTACCTTGATGTATTTTCTAACCGCGCCTTCGGTTACCGTTAGTGCAAGGTTCCCGTTACACATGTCTCCTTCGGATTTCTTAACCCCAAACGCACTCATTCCTCTACCTGTGAGTTTTTTCGGTTGAATGCACTTCCCTGCTAGAGGCATTCTGCGATACGAGTGGCCACACTTCAAGCAGCGAACTTTCTGGCGAGTAAATGCGACGAGGTTACCTCTTAGGTCAGGTAAGAAGTGCGAGCGAACAACACTCGAAGCGACGGTTCTAACGTCAACTCCTCGGAGGCGATGTCCGAGTGAAAGTTGCCCGTTCATTTTGTCAATCATTGTTTCGAGTGTCTTGTATGCAGACAGTGGTGGTCCTTCGGACATACTCTTTGTCGAATGCGTATATCCTAGACCTCTAACGGCACCGATGGTCCCCAATCTTCTCTCGATGAAATCCATCTTATCAGCTAGAGCCTTGGGGTGCGGCTGGTCTAAGGTGGCCTCATAGAACCACCTTTCATAGTGCCATGCAGAATCCACATTGAGTGCTTCTTTGTCAACCTCAGTAGGGTTTAGTCTGGTTGTTAAAACGAGAGGTGCATCCATTTTTCCACCTCTGTTGGATGGCAAAATATCTCTACTAAAATTAAGCAAACCATCCATGAGTAGCATAATCGCGTCTTCATCACCATCACAATTTCTGCGCTTTGCAGCGTGGAATAGTGGGTGAGCATAACCTCCTGAACTGTCTGTGAAACCGATTAATCGCGATAGAACTCCTCCAGATGTGTGAGGTGCCAGGGCACAAATTAGGTGGCCAACGAGGTCTTCGGGTTTCTCGACGTGATAGTAAGGCTCCATATCGTAAAACCGGACCAACAATTCATCGATGTATTGAGCTGCTCTTACGAAATAATCTGCACCATTTCTTGCCAAAATAAAGTCCTGTGGGAATATCTCAAGCATTTGGTCGTCTCTCTGTAACTCTTCTCCGAAACAGTCGTGAGTATAACCGAGATGCTTCAATTGTCTCCACTCAACACCTACTTCTTCTGGAGTAAAGTGTGTTACAGGGACATCACTCATGTCGAATCTTATCGTACCGTCTCTGAATACGGGTAAGCCATGCTTCGCCCTCAATATCCCTTTTTCTACCGGCTCAGGAGTTTGATTTTTACTCATCAATTTCTTCAGCCCTTTCATTCGCTTTGGGACTCTATCGAGGCCAAGAGAGATCCTAGCATCCTCGAGAATATTGTCGATTCTTACCGTTTGCAACTCACCTCTTCTGCGAGCATTTTCCTTCTCACTTGAAACTCTTAATTCGGTTCTTCCACCACAAACTTCTCCGGGTTTTTCTTCTCCGAAGTCGTCTAATTTCCTGTGATGGCAGTTGATCATTGGAGATTTCTTTTCGCAAACAGTACAGAATCTGACACCCATCTGAACTCTCAAATCTTTCTGGTCTGCAGCATTTGCAATCAGTCTCTGATTTCCACCATAGAGCTCAATTGGGAAAAGAGAATGCACAGTCGGCTTTTCTCGAGGAGCACTTTTTTCTGGGCGCCCCATTCTGCAACCTACTCTTACCGGCGCAGAGTGTTCCCATCTCAGTCGCGAAATCTGTCTAATTTGAGTGAGAATTCCATCGACTGCATGGTCGTCTTCGAGTATTTGTGCCCTGAGGTATTTCTCGGGATTTTTAGGTCCTGGGTCGGGTAATTGGTTTGCTGCATCCCTACCGATTTTGTCGGTTTCAGCAATTCCTAATCCTCTCTGCCTAGCATTGGTTTCAGCAGCGATTCGAACGGTCGACCTTTCCCTCTCCAATTCTCTTTTTCGGCTTCTTTCTTCTGATAATGTAACTGCGGCAGAACGCAATTCTTTGATTCTATCAGAGAAAACAGTCTCTGCATCCTCGATTTTCATTGGGGCATTACCTTTCAACGAATATCCAAGTCCGTCCAAGAGCGCCTCCCAACCTTCAGTGATGACCAAGTCGTCACCATCATGGTGATGAGCAAGACCCAACATGAGTGCACAGCCTTTGACCAAGCCATGAATTCTCAAAACCCATCCATGAGGGATTGAATCAGAAAATATTCCATCTTCTACTGGAATGCTTGGCCCTGGAATTTCTTGATAATTTATCGCGTCTTCCTTTTCCGGCCTTAATTCATCCATATCCTTGGGGTTCCAACCCTTTACGCCGCCGATAAATCGTAAATTCCCATCTCTAACCGTCGCTGTTTCAATCGATTTTAGTAATGCAGGAACCCATTCAATGGGTAGGTCTAGCCACCAAGGATTGTTCGCGCCAACAAGAGATGTAGAAAACCGGATTGCAATTTCTTTTGCAGCTTCCCACTTGGGATTTAATGAAATCAAGTAGTCTCTCCACTTCCTTCGTATGTGGAATCTAGCATCCAAATCCGTATCTTGATTAATTGGAAGGCCGGGAGTACCATTTGGCAAATCTTTCCTTGTTGAGCCGACAAATCTACAGAATTCATCCACGGCTTGTTCACTATCGAGAGCATCGATTAAATCTGCAGCCCACCAATCATGAGAATATGCTGCTGGAACCAAATTTTTGTTGTTCTCCATGAATTCTCCATAGCCTAAAACCAACTCACCGTTATCCCATATCGATGAAATCTGAGAGCGGTCTTTGTTGAACGACTCAGAATCATTGTACTGCTTGAATTCTCCATTTTGAAGAATAGCCCAAGGGCCTTCAGCAATATCACAAGGCGTGATTGCACAGGCTTTACCCGGTCTCTCAATTTTCATTTGTGTTCCAACTGCGATGAAGTCATCCATGGCAGACATCGAGGCCGCATTGCAAGAACCTGCAGCAAGTCCGGAGGGACGCGCTCTTCCGTATCTAAGACGGAATCCTCCAGGCTCTAATGGGGCACCAAAGACTGGCCTTCCAGCGATGATGTCTTTCATGAATTTGGAAATCACGGGAACTTTGCGCGATGTAAAACCATTGCCTTCACTTTCACTTGCCTTTTCTTTTCCTTTGTTTGCAAATGCAGAGATAAAGTCCCAGCCGGGCACTTTCAGCCTCTCAGTGTGTCTCTGAATTTTTGGAGCTTTCAGACACAAGCCTTCTCCGATAACTAACAAGACACCACCGCGAATACGCGCTTCATCGATATTTCTAACACGCCCGTATCCGGCGCATTCAATATCTTCAGTTGACTCTCCGTTAACCATAACCGGACATGCTCTGACAATGGTATCAACCTCTTCTGGAGGAGGTCTGTACTGCAAATTTCCGCGATATAATCCGAATTCTTCCTTTACACGTTCGACTTCATCATCGGATGGCTTGTATGCATCAACATCTAACTCTCTGCGAATCATGTCCCCGATTAGTACAGCCAAGGCCTGTGCGGTACCACCAGCCGCTCTGATTGGTCCAGCGAAGTGAATTGATAGGAACTGGGTTCCATCGAGGTTTGGTAAGAGCCTAACTTCGCTAATACCTTCCAAAGGAGCGACAAGTACAGCTTCTGTCAGAATAGCAAGACCTACTCTTAATCCAACATCGATACTTTTCTGCAAGTCATATCCGTTATCTCTGAATCGCTTTGCAACGATTGTAGCCATCTTGATAGATGTCGTCTCACGATCAAACTCTGCAAGCAACTTCCTAATGTCGTCTGCAACTTCTGCCCCCTCCAAGTGTTCAATGAGCAGTTTTTCAGTTCTGCTGGCAAGGTCGGAAGCCCTAGGGATTTCAACTTCTAAGGAGTGGTCGAACCCTTTCTTCCTGGCAACTTCAGCGATCTTGTATGCCTCGTCAGTTCTCTCGTCAAGCCATTCTTCGTAAGATTGGATTTCATTCTCTAAACGCTCAATGTCCAAACCCAGCAGTGGGTCGTGAACATCTCTAGCGCCTTTCTGAATCATGGCTAACTATTGGCCCTCTTAGGCGGTGGCTCATAAGGGCTACCACAACCTTTGCAATCTCAAAGGGAAGGTTCATTCGCCTCAAACCAATGGGTTTGTACATGTCAGTTCCTGCAATGCTGCGTGAAGATGCTCGCTGGATACGCCTTGTTGATTTAGTTCGTGAATTGGCGTTCCTTGATGGTGGTAATGACGAGGCGTTTACGTTAGCTAGCGGTAGAACCTCAAGATGGTTCTTCGATATGAAACCGGTGATGATGAATCCAGAAGCAGGAAGATTGGTTGGGGAACTGATGAACGTTAGATGTGACGAAATCGGTGCTGATTTCGTCGGAGGTCTTGAACTCGGTGCTGTGCCATTAGCAGCATTGGTAGTGGCCACAGATTTCACTTCAGATAGGCTTGGTTTTATGGTCAGAAAGCAAGCAAAAGGGCGAGGGGGTAGGAAAACCAACAATCCTCCAGGAATCGAAGGTGCATCGATTGCAAACGGTGGACGTGTGATTATCCTTGAAGACGTTACAACAACCGGTGGTTCTGCAATTCAAGCGGTCAAGCGAATCGAAGAAGAGACCGATTGTGAAGTTGTTGCAGTAATCAGTATCCTCGATAGAGAAGAAGGTGGCAGAGAAGCGTTTGAAGCGGCAGAAATACCGTTCGAAAGTCTTCTAGTTCGGTCTGATATTTCCGGGTGAATAAATTGCAATTAATTCCTTCAGATGCAGATCTGAGTGGCCCCACAACCGTCGATTCAAC
>CEUM01066260.1_pt1 | contig 12898 bp, 10 predicted proteins | sample 356421 | NCBI WGS metagenome assembly CEUM01 (sample SAMEA2622716, study PRJEB7988) | marine metagenome | biome: marine biome (ENVO:00000447); feature: surface water layer (ENVO:00002042); material: "saline water (ENVO:00002010), including plankton (ENVO:xxxxxxxx)" | depth 5 m | reverse complement strand
CCGGGAGGAGGTGGTTCTGTTGTATTCCCGCCTCCTGGATCGCCTCCGCCTTCTCCCAAAAGGGCGGATAGAATTAGGTTCCCGTCAATGATTCCGAACCCGTACTTTTCATTCCATGTGTCGGAAATATCTGGCTCGGATGCCTCGCCTTTAGGTTCGGAATTTTCTCTCAATAATTCCTTTACTTCAGCAGGATCAAGGTCGAGTCCTTCTTCTTCACTAATTTGTAAAATAACCGCTACTAAACCTGCAACCGCGGGACAAGCCATACTCGTCCCGCTCTGTTCCGTGTAACTATCTTCAGCAAGTGGTTTTGGTGTGCCTGGCAATTGACTAGATGAAGCAGCATGCGCTGCAGACATAATATCGCTTCCGGGCGCTACAACGTCTGGTTTGAGTTCCTCTTCTCTGTCATCATCTCCATCATCTTCTCTTGGGCCAGAGTTAGAGTATGAAGCGATTGAGTCATCGCCTCTATCGATGGTGTCTTTATCATCAATGGATCCAACTGTAATTGCTTGATCTGCGGCTCCAACAGAGGTGACTCTTCTTCTTCCATCATTACCAATCGCTGCGACCGGAACTATACCAGCCTCAGCCGCTTGATTCACTGCTCGAGCACCGGCCGAAGTGCCATTGTCACCTGGGTCGTCACCGTTAGGGTCGTCTACTCCACCGAATGACATTGACATGACTTGGATTCCTTTGCTGGAGTCGTTATTCCCCCAGTCGGTATCGACATTTGATACAACCCAATTAATTCCCTTCAATGTAGGTGCAGAATCTTCGCTACCACCAGCGGTTCCACCAGTGTCGGTCATCACCTTAACGTCTACAAGATATGCACCCGGAGCATAACCCTGATTGATTCGTCTTGAGTCTCCCGTTCCGAGTGCAATTCCTGCTACATGTGTTCCATGTCCATTTCCATCATCGGGGTCATATGTGCCTTCGTTATTGCAGTCATTTTGATTCAATGAAGTGGCATCACAACCAGCAATCCACTTTGGATCTGATAGGTCATCAGGGTCATTCTCATTGTCATCGTTATCATCCGAGAAATCGTCTAAAGAGAAGTGTTCGTTATCGACCCCTGTATCTAGAATGGCAATAACAATCCCTGAACCATCATAACCGAAATCTCTCATAGTTTCGTCATATCGTTCAGAATCCCTAACTTTCGAACCTCGAGTAGCAGTGTCCAGATATGGGGCTATTAGGTTCTGTTGTTCAACCATAACAACTCCATCTAGTTGCCAAATCTCAATTAGAGCACTAACCGGTACGTGGTCGAGAACTATGCTATCTAGAATATCCATTTCGAAGAACCAGGACCCCTCTTGCTCCCAACCATGAGATTCGAGAACTTCTCTTAGAGCAGCTGTGTCACTAGGGCCAGGATGCCAAGCATAATCGACAACAATTGCAACCGTAGGTCTACCATCTAGGCCGATTATCGCTGTAGATGAGACGGATTCACGTTGGCCTGCAATGATTCTTTGCAATCGATCATCCATACCATCAGAATCTAAATCATACCAATAGCTGAACCACCATCCCTCGTCCTCAACAGGGAATCCTGCATCGAATGGTGGACTTCGAACGGAACGGTCTATCGGGTCGCAAATGACCTCTCCACACATTAGTGCAGGTGGCCAATTTTCCGGCCTTTCCTTAGGTGTCAAATCTTCAGTTTGAGTAGTAGTGGATGCAGACACCCCCACTCCCATATCCATGACTAGAATCATGGCAACTAGTACCATCGGAGTGAGGTTTAGGCGTCTTCCAGACATGGCTCTGCAAGCAGAGCCAGCAAAGTTCGGGGTATAAGCCGAACCCGTACAAGACCCATCAAGGCGTCTTCATGGCCACTTGATGTGGTTTTTGGAATGGGCGCATTTTAGGGTACAATTCTGTCCAGAAATTACAGCATGGACCTCTCCACTACAAACAGGACAAAGTACCTGTTCTGCAAGCTCCTCTAACCAGGCTCTTCGGGTTTCAAGTTCATCACCTTCTTCCCTTAGTCTCTTGAGTATTCTAGCAGCCTCTTCTTTCAAACCATCTCCTGCCTCTGACCAAGGATCTGATTCGAGACTCCCCATCTTCGCAGTGGCCGCATCTCTTGCCGCCTTGGAGGCGGCAGAACCAGCAATGGAAATATCGCTAGAATCATCCAACTCGGAAGGAGCACCCCTTGCGATTGGCCTTGCTAAAACCCAGGCGAGCATGAAGCCTCCAAGATGGGCCATGTGAGCTACATTTGTTACCGATTGACCCGCTTCGATTTGATACATATTCCAGACTTCAATACCTAGTCTGAATGCTACGATTCCCCAAACAGGCCAGGCTTGAATGAAGAAGAGCAGAGGGAATTCAATTCTATCATTTGGCCAGCATGCCATGTAAGCACCAAGAATGCCGAAAGCAGCCCCGCTTGCACCAAGTGCGGGGCTTATCGAATCAGGATGCGTCAACACCCATGCGATATTACCCCCGAATAACCCAAGGAAATACACCATAATCCAGCGTAATTTTCCCATTCTTTGCTCGAGGGGGACACCTGCTAGAGCGATCACCAATATATTTCCCAGAACATGTATCCAATTTGCATGAAGCCAAGCAGAGGTGATGAAGCGATGAATTTGGTCGGGATGACCTGCAATCTTTGGGATTATTGAAAGGAAGGCAATAGGTGTGAAATCAAGGAAACCCATGTCAATAATCATTTGATAGAAAGTTACCAATAACAACGACAAAACTGTGGCTAGGGCAATACTGGTGTCTTGTTTCCAAGCAACGATGTATGGTGTTATGGCGACTACTAGAAACAGCCCCAATGCGGCCCAATCAGACCCCGTTAGATCGGACCAAACAAACTCATAGTCAGCGGTAGCCAGTCCTCTCCCTCGAGCCTCGACAGAGGCTCTATATGCATAGGGACTTCGATGGAATTACTCAAACGCAGGCTGCTAGTGGGAGATATCGTGAGCGCGCGAACTTTGCTCTCAGCCCGCGGGTTAGTTGTCGACAGAGGTAGCCGTAAGGTGCTTCGTGGGGTTGACTTTTCACTCTCCGGTGGTGAAGTCGTCGCTTTGCTAGGAGTAAACGGGTCAGGTAAGTCCACTTTGTTGGAATCTTTAGCAGGTTTGCACCCTATGTCCAAGGGGCAAGTCCTCAGAAATGACCAGGACATCGAAACTACCGTCAGAGACTCAGAAGGTCAGCGAGGAGATATCACTGGGTTCGGACTTTGTTTGCAAACCGAGGGAATGTCTGGTGACGAAACTGTATTCGAAAGGATTCGTGGTGCTTGCAGAGTCGCTGGACGGGCAGATAATCCGCAAGGATTGCACCAAATCCTCTCCGAATGGGGCCTCGGACATCGAGCAGAGGATAGAATTTGCAAACTCTCTGGTGGTCTGCGGAGAAGAGTTGCGGTTCTATCCGCGCTTGTTCCAGTCGCACTAAATCCTGAGCCATCAGTCGTGCTTCTTGATGAACCTTCAGAGGGTCTTGATCGATCATCTAGAGGATTATTGTTAGGGTGGTTAAGGGCCCTAGGAGAGAGGGGTCATGGAATTCTAGTTGCGACTCACGACCCCGAAGTCATTACCGCTTGCGACAGAATTGTCACGATTAGTGAAACCTCGGAATTAACAAGCACAGTCCAGCAATCAAAATTAGAAATTGCAAATCTTCCAGAACCCTGCTCCGCTGATTCACACATGGAATTAGTTGCTTGGGCTTGTAGGCTTGAAAGACGCAATCCAATCGACACCATTGGACGCGGAGTCCCTGCCTTGGTCGCCTTATTGCTAGCATTTACACTGTCTACAGATATCGCTAGGAGCAGTGAAAATTATGATTTGTTAGCCGCTCTAACTCTAACTCCTGCCTTCATCACAGCAATCGTAACTCCTGCCATAATCAAACGTCTCTCTGAGGAAAGGGCGGGTGATTGGTGGAGGGCTATGTCCGGTGCCGGCTCAAGAGGTTGGTTTTCCATAATGGGTGTCTCATTGATTCTGCCACTGCCAATAATTTACGTCTCATGGTTTGTTATTGCCGACGATACAGCATTGGAAGCAATGAATTCTGATGTTATGTTGTGGCTGTGGTTATTCGCATTCGTTATCATTGATTTGAGTGTGGCCGCCTCAGCTTTGCATCTGATGGTATCTGATCTTACGAGATCCGGCGCCGTAGCAGGAATTTTACTACAACTAGTGTTAATCTGGCCGTTCCTACAAATGACTAGCGCTCTAACTTCGATAATGAGTAATGGAATGAGTTTTGAATTAGCGCTCGGTGAACCAGTCGGAGACCTCGCGATAGCATGGTTGACAGTGGTTTTATTGTGGGCAATGGCAGTCATCATCCCTGAGGATTGAATGGTGAGAAAATGGTTTTTCGTGATTCTGGCTATTATCTGACATATCTTGGACTTGCAGGTATCGTATTTGTTACAATTCTTGGTTTGGAGTATGCTCCCGGGTTGAAACCATGCACTGGAGGCGGCTGTTGGGGGGCTCCGGAAGCCTACAGAATCCTTTATCTCCATGTCCCATTTGCTTGGTGTTCATTTTTATCCTTTAGCGTCCTATTTTATGGCTCATTGATGTGGTACCTCAAGCGTAGTGAAGACGCTTGGGTTTATTTCCAGAGTGGGTCCGATCTCGGTGTAATTTTTGGATTAGGAGTAATTACTTCCGGTCCAATTTGGGCATCTGCAGAATGGGGTCGGCCTTGGGATTGGGGTGATATTAGGCTCAATTCCTTCGCCTTACTCACTGCGGTTGCCCTATTCCTACTCTATTCTCGTCAATCACAACCCGACACACAACAAACCCGAGATACTCTATCTGCGGTCGGATTATTCGGGTTCGCTCTGGTTCCGATTACTGCGGGTGCAACCACCTGGTGGGAAACAACTCATCCTGAGGTTTTAGTTATCGAGTCAACTGAAACAATAGGGATGAGTCCAGATGTACGCTCATTCATGTTGATCAGTTTTGGACTGATGTGTATTTTATTTACGGGTTTACTATTGCTTTCCAACAAGCGATATCGTCTTGCTGCTGAAGTTTCTGATAGAAAGAATGAGCTAGATCAGGAGGCGATATCTTGACTGGTATCGCTGAAGCCTACATAGCCTATGCAATCATGCTGGGACTAGTAGTTTGGTTCAGCCGAGATTTATTTTCATCAATTTCTTCTCTAGAGGCAGAATTAGAATCTCTTTCCGATGAACAACCAAAGGCTGCTGAGGAAGAATAATACTAATTTCTTCTAATTTCGGCCCCAAGGGGGGCCGAATTAGCCTTCGACCGGCTCACCAACCTTTCAAACGGGGCGGGCTTGCCGGTTGGCGGGGGAGCAGTATGGATGGCGCAGCGTTTTGCATCGCATGTGGATCACCCCCTCCACTCACATCCGAGCGCCTTTGCGAGGATTGTTTGAGAGCTAGAACTGTATTTTCAGAAGTGCCTGAGCGCATCCAACAACACCGCTGTGCAAAGTGCGGAATGCACGAAGTAGAGAAGCGCTGGGTCACCATTGAAGACGAGGAATTGGGAGAGCTGAGACTTAGAGAAAACCTCGGTGTTACAGATGGAGCAAGTAATGTCGCTGTAGATATGGCCTATCAGCCAATTGATGAGAGAACAGCTCGCCTCCATGTAAACGTCGAAGGACAATTGGAAGGCTACCAATTCTCGGACCAGCATGAGGTACTATTGCAGACTAGTAATGCTGTTTGTCCTGCTTGCACCCGAAAAGCAGGGGCATATTTTGAGGCGACCATGCAACTTAGGAGTGCAGGGCGCCGATTATCTGAGGATGAGTTGAAGGACCTAAGAGCAACTCTAGATGAATTGCTCAATGAATTAGAATCAGACCCGATGTTTTTCATCACCAAAGAAGGTCCTGTGACTGGAGGTTGGGACTTACAACTTGGTTCCAAGGCTCTGGCAAGAACTTGGGCTAGAAGATTGGTTCGAAGATTTGGTGGAACAACAAAAGAAACATCGACACTAGTAGGTATGAGGGAAGGGGCGGAAGTCACTAGGCTAACGCTGTCTTATCGCAAACCAGCATATGGCCTTGGTGATGTTATTCGCCTGAAGAAAGAACACTGGCTTGTGTCTGCTTGGCAGAAGGATGGTCCAACCCTTCGGAGATTGGACCGAAATGAGAGAACTGGAGCGACTTGGAGAGATATGGAAAAGGCCAGTGTTGTGAGTAGGTTTACCGATCAAATTGTAGTTGATGTACTGAATCGGGATAGTTCTGGCGCAGAGGTAATGGATCCTACAGATTACCGTGTGGTAACTGTGGCTCTTCCCTACGATGATGATGGTTCTGTACCAAACTTACGCATCGCTTTCATAGACGACTTATGGATGGCACTGCCAGGACACACGGGAGAGGAGTGAAAATGTCTGAGCCAGATTTTGAATCACTTCTCGAAAAACACGACAAATCTGACATGGTTGGATTTACCAGAAAATTTGTCGATGACCTAGAGGCTGCAATGTCTGCAGATATAGAAATAGAAGCAGACATGGATTGGAGTGGAGTAGTCTGCCTAGGAATGGGCGGCTCTGGTGCAGGAGGGATGTTCCTTTCAGCCCTAGCGGATGATGCAGGTGGTCTTCCATTTGTGGTTTGGAATAATTACGGTTTACCGTCATGGTGGGGTCCCGATTGGCTAGTCTTGGCTACCTCATATTCAGGTAATACTGAAGAGACTCTAGATGGCGTTCGCCAAGCACTCGAAGATGGAGGTGTTGTAGTAGGAATCTGTTCGGGGGGAGAATTGGAAGATTTGCTTTCGCAAAGTGATGAGGCACTATGTATTTCAGTTCCTTCTGGGCAAATGCCACGCTCTGCATTTGGGCATATATTCGGAAGTCAACTATCTATCTGCTGGGCATTAGGGATTATTCCACGGCCATCAGAGGAAGAAATCACCCAGATGTTAGATCGATTACGCTCTGGTTCGAATTCGGCAGATATAGTCGGCGGTGATGGTAGAGTTGCCGCAATGGCGAAGGGAATGTCTGAACGAGATATCGCCATAGTTTCAGCTAGTGAAATGGCACCGGTTGGTGTTCGATTTACAAATCAATTAAACGAGAACTCTGAGAGATTTTCCCGTCCCGTCCAATTACCAGAAATGAATCACAATGAGATAGTGGCTTGGAATAGAAACTCATCATCTCAAGCATTGCTATACCTCTCAAGCCCGCACACACATTCACGCGTGCGCGCGCGGATGAACTGGATGATGGAGAACCTTCAACCAGGCGATTCTTGGTTGCTAGATTGTGAAGGAGAAAGCCTCCTTGAGAGCCTTCTAATCGCTGCGCACATAACTGATTGGGTGAGTATCGCATTGGCTGTCATGAATGGTATTGACCCATCCGAGATGACTGCGATTGATGGCCTCAAGACATATCTTTCAACAGTTTAGTAGAGAGCTCCCAAAACCAATCTTGGATCGGGATAGATTTGCAGAGCCTCATCTCGGTCACTAGGCGCTACAACTCCCGGCATATCGTGAGTTTCCGGTTCTTGATATGATAATTGAAAATGTAGGTGAGGCTCCCAACCACCATTTTCATGGTGGGCACCCATCCAACATATTACTTCACCAGCATTCACCTTCTGACCGACCGATTTCCCTTCTATCGAAGCCGAATCAAGATGGCCGTAAAGTGCCCAGATTGGAACGCCATCTAGAATATGTTTGGTGATTACAACGTGACCATAGTCGCCATCGGCCGTATTGTATCCAAAGTGAGAAATTTCGCCCTCGGCGAATGCCATACAAGCAGTTCCAACCGGTGCACCAATGTCTATTCCTATGTGTAGAAAGCGCTCTCCCGAAAAGAGTTCAGTTGAGTATAATCCGGGTCTCAATTCATCGTACTTTCCAACACTATATTTGGTCTTTGGAGGAGTCCAAGTCCCCCCTGACAAGTCAAGAATTGTGTAATCTTCGGGCATATCAACCACAGGATGGAACTCGTGGGAATCCCAATCAATCATGGTCTTGCGAGAAGGAGTAAGGTCATCACTTCTCCTCTGCTAACCTATCTGGTCTAGTGCCTACTTCAGTGGCTTCGGGCAGGCCACTTTGCAATGTTTCTGAGACCTTCAATTCGTCTAGTCTACGTCCTTGGGGTAAGACACGGCTTTCGTAAGATCGCATTGCTTCATTATATGACTTACCTGCCTTATCTAGATGTGTACCAACTTTCAGCATGTGTTCGATTAGTGTGGTAGTGCGCTTGTACATCTCCCTTGACACATCGTAAATCTCTCTTGCACCCTCTGCTAGAGCATGTTGTTGCCAATATAGAGCGACGGTTCTCAATAATCCCAACATAGTAACAGGGGTAGCGATCAATACAGATTTCGTCATGGCATAATCCAGCAATTCAGGATCGGTGGTGAAGGCGGCGGCAGCCATCGCTTCACTAGGTATGAACATCACAACATGGTCAAAGTCGCCTTCTATAGACTCTTGATACGCTTTTGCGCCGAGATCCTTGATTCGACTCTTCATGGCTTTGGCATGTTCTTTCAGATGTGCATCCTGTTCTGGCCCTGGGTCCAACTCCACCGCTTGTAGAAAATGAGAACCAGTCGCCTTTGAATCGATTGGGATTACTCCCTCCTGAGGTAGTCGGACAATGTAATCTGGACGACCACCACCCTCTACAGTTTCTTGTTCGAAGAAATCAACTTGTTCGGACATACCCGCCATTTCGAACAGCCTTCTAAGTTTCATTTCCCCCCAATTGCCCCTTGCTTGTCCAGAGGTGGTTAATGCGGTCGAAAGGGCAGTGGTTCTATCTCCAAGAGAGTCCGTCTTCTGCCCTAACTCTTTCAATTGACGCTTGATTGCTTCATAAGCGCCAACTCTCTCCTTTTCCATTTCCGAATTTGCTTGAGATAATTTTGTCATCTCTTCACGCAGAGGTTTGATTAAATTTTCAACCTCCATTTTCCTTGCGTCAAGGGACTTTTCAGCTTCTTTTTGATCCGAGTTAAATTTCTGTTCTGCAAGTTGTAAAAATGCCTCAGTGTTGCGCTGATTTACTTCGGTTGCTATATTTTCGAACCTCGATTCAAGCAATTCATTTACTCTCTTTCTTTCTTCATTCAGAAGTTCTCGGGTCTTTTCGTCTCCACTTTCGTTTGCCTCATTCAAAGCATTTGCACGACTTAGTTCCGATTTTGCTTGACTCAATTCTTGATTTGTTTTCTGTTTGGCTAGTAACCAACCGATGGCGCCACCTGCAAGAAGGCCGCCGACGATATACACGATTTCATTGAACATACCAAGATATAGAAATCGAGGGTATTTAACCTATTCAGAACCAAATTTGTCGAATTGTAACTAGAACTCCGAACAGTACTCTTTAGGAAGGGTGTAATGATGAGTCGAAACAATGGACGCCTATGGAAGGGTCAGATGCGCCATTCTCGGCGCTACTGGGCTTGTCGCTCAGCGTTTTTTCCAGCGCCTTCAGTTTCATCCCTGGCTCGAGCCGGTAGCAGTAGTCGGCTCACCAGAAACCGCCGGAACTCCCTATGACGAATGCCGTTGGAGTTTAGATGAAGAACGGCCGCCTCCTTCTGATTTGATAATTGCAGGATTGGACAATCTTCCTTCATTGATCGAGGAGTTTCAAAGTTTAGGTGTTAGGATTATTTTCTCAGCACTTCCCGATGAACCAGCCGATAGGGTGGAGAGAAATTTAGCGGCGGCAGGTTTCCTAGTAATCTCTCATGCCCAAATACACCGCTTACAATCCGATGTTCCACTTATCGTTCCCGAAGTCAATATCCACCATCTAAGTCTTCTACAGAAACAATCAGCAAGTTCTGATGGCCGTCTAATTGCGTGTTCCAATTGTATGGTTTTACCTATTGCGATTACCCTTTCACCATTGATACAAATTGCTGGCATTAAATCGGTTAGAATAGCCACTCAGCAGGCCCTTTCCGGAGGAGGAAGGATGCTTCTAGCTGAAGGTCGAGCAGGTCATAATATCTCCTCTGATATACCCGGAGAGGCGGAATCAATAGTAACCGAATTAACAAAGATAATGTCTAGCGAATTCGATATTGAAGCCTCTTGTGAAAGGGTAATGCGTGACCACGGTCATTACGCACGAATCGAAGTTGAATTTGAGGAACAGGTTAGCGCCCATCAAGTTATTCGTGCTTGGCGAGAATCATATTCTAGAAGCCAAGAACTTAACCTTCCTTCAGCTGCTAAGAGACCAATCATATTCGTTGATGGAGAACTTGATGACGACCATCGCTGGGTCGGCTTTGAGGAAATAGAACACCCTGCTCATGACCTCAAAGCGGCTATGGCAGTGGCAGTAGGTGAGGTGGAAATAGAAGGCTCAAGCCTAAGATTTTCTTTGATGGCCGACAATACGATACGCGGCGCCGCTGGATATTCTGTTTTACTTGTAGAACAATTACTCGCCGACGGACTTCTGCATGATAACAACACTATACTTGCACAAGAGGTTTGACCGCACATCCCAATAGAGTGACTACCTTCCCAAGCCGTGCGTCAGCGCCAACTTGCAATGCTGCTTTCCTCTCTACCTCCACATCCCTGTGGGAATGTAGAATTGGAACAATATTCTACCTCGGGTGATATTGCTGCCTCTTGGCTAGCACAAATTATTGCATTCGGAGACCTATCTGAGGATTCATCCATTGTTGATTTAGGTGCGGGAAACGGAATTTTAGGCGTGGGGGCAGCACTGATGGGTGTGTCTCAGGTAGTTTTGGTAGAGGCAGACGAAGAAGCCTGCTCAGTGGCATTTCAGTCGATTGAGCAAGCAGGTGTTTCGGATTCAGTAGAAATAATCTGTAAATCAGTCGATGGTTCTCTTGATGTGAGTGGTGCAGACTTGATTATTTCCAATCCTCCCTGGGGTACTCAAAAAGTAAAATCAGATCGACCTTTTCTAGAAGCAATAATTCGTTCAAATGCTATTTCACATCTGATGCATAGCGCTGAAGCAACGCATATTGAAGCGATATTTGAATCGGTTGGATGGAATGCCGAGAAATACTGGGAAACAGATTTCGCATTACCCGCTGCCTATTCTCATCACTCCAGCCGTCAAGGGAAGACTAGAGCTGGATTCTGGCGTCTATTGCCACCGGGGCACTCCTAATTTCTCGATTTTGCCGTGCTTTGCACGGCCGGACCGTTCATAGGGGGCAGGCCGGTGGCCGCCCTCGATGAGTGCTAGTACTGGTGACTTTGTCACGCCGGGCAACCAGGTCGAAGTGCCGGCTGGTGCTAGCCTAGGTTCGGGCCTCTCTGAGACTGAATCTGGCGCAATAGCCCTAGTCAGTGGCAGAATTATTTCCGATGGCGATACAATCTCAGTGGACGCTAACCGTCCAGAGACAAATTCTCCACAGATAGGCGATGACGTAATTGCAGAAGTTACCAAACTTATGCCAAAGGTTGCAATGATTCGTATTCTTCACATCGAAAAGGATGGCGGGCATCGTGATCTTTCTGCCGAGAATTTGTTTGCCGACATTTTCGTCACTGAAATCGTCGACAGATTTCTTCCTTCACCAGGCGACGCTATGAGATCACGGGATTTGATACGTGCCCGAATCACTCAACTCGAACCAAATCTCAAGGCGAGTACACGAGGTTCTCCTGAGTTGGGTGTGCTATGGGCAATTTGTCCTGTATGCGGAAATGAATTGGTAACTTCTGATGACAAGCAAGACTTCAATGTAGATTGTAATCGATGTGATTATTCAGGTTATCGGGCCCTATCGAATGGATTTGGCCATGGCCATACTCTCGGTGAAGATATACAGGACTTGAACAGGGCAGGAGAAAGATGGTCTGCTGAAGCTGAAGGTAATCTCGGTCACGAAGGGGCTAGACCCTATCTTTCGCCAATGGCCGACCATCGTCGTGGTCCAAGCCATCAAGCACCTCAAGCCGCAATGCGAATGCGCTCTGCCATCACAGGAAAAGGCGGTGGTGGGGCTGGAAGACAGAGAGTACAGCACGAGTGTAAGTGTACACTTTGTGGAACCGATACAACCGTCCCATTCGAGCCGACTGCTGGAAAACCAATCCGTTGTAAAGACTGCATGGATAAGGTCAAAGAAGGCAAGGCCACAAAGGAAGAACTCGCTGCTGAGCGTGAAGTATTGACCAAAGCACGTTCGGAAGCTGCCGAACTAGCAGGCATCAAACTCTTCATCGCCCGCCTATCCTTTGATGCTAGCGAGGATGAATTGAGAAATCTCTTCTCAGCACATGGAGAGATTACAGAGTGTAGTATTGCCAAAGATCGAGATACTGGTAAATCACGCGGATTTGCTTTCGTCAAGTTTGCTAGCCGCAAAGCCGGTGAAAAGGCGATTAAGGAATTGGATGGAAGTGAAATACACGGCAGAAAAATCAGTGTACAGGAATCCAATGATGGCGGAGATCGCGGAGGCAGAGGGTCTCGTGGCCGAGGCCGCCGCAACCGTCGCTGATGCAAATTAATCGCTTCACTCACTCTCTCTTAGCGAAGTCGTGAAGACGGAATAGTAGTCCGACAGGTTGAGGGATTGAATGGAAGGCTGGTTAGTCCTCGATGGATATGAGGATGAACCAGCTGCATTTGGTGTGCCAAACTATCTTGGTTTTCATATTCGATATATCTGTGGAGTTCTAGAATCTAAGTCAATACCATACACCTACATGACCATTGACGAATGGAGACTTTTCCACAAACAAAAACTCACTAATTCTTCTGAAAGACAGGAACTTCAACGAGAACTTTCGGAACTGGATGGCGCTGTTGTCCTCGCCGGAGCAGTAGTA
>CEUM01015989.1_pt1 | contig 12900 bp, 29 predicted proteins | sample 356421 | NCBI WGS metagenome assembly CEUM01 (sample SAMEA2622716, study PRJEB7988) | marine metagenome | biome: marine biome (ENVO:00000447); feature: surface water layer (ENVO:00002042); material: "saline water (ENVO:00002010), including plankton (ENVO:xxxxxxxx)" | depth 5 m | reverse complement strand
GATATTAAGAAAGCAGAAGAATACAATAAGAAACCTCCGTTGTTTAAGAAACTTTTTCAAGCAGGTTCAGTTGAAGAAGAAGCCTTGCAAATCTTCATGGCTAAGAAAAAGGCAGAAGACATGCGTGAAGAATTGAAAGGTATTATTTCTATGACACGTGGTCCTAGTGCATGGGAGGAACTTCTTAGGACAGAGGCTGATATACGTAAGAAAAGGCAAAAAGCGTTGTACGATCAAGAAGAACGGCGTAGACGAGTGATGGAAATAGCGGCCATTTGTATTGGTATTGCTATTTTAGGTGGTTTCCTGATTACCTTAATTATATTAGCCGCAAAAGCGAGAGGTTTGATGTAATTGATATACGAATATAAAGATTTTGTATATGTACACGATTACGGTAAGTCAAGGCTTTACAAAGGCCGGAATTTAATTTTTAAAGGCAATTCATGGAGCGGTATACTTATGTTTTTACAACATACAGATAATGCTCCAGAAGTAAGGGCAATGTTCAAACAACAACTAGAACAAAGAGAAAAGCCTAAGCAAAAAGAAGTTCGTAAACCAAAAAATGAAGTCAACGAAATGCCTAAGGTAGAAAAGCCCGAGCCACCACCACGAAAAAAATATAAAAAAACAAAGTCATTATGGGATTAAAATATGATACATGCATTTTTACTTGTTGTTTTAATCGCAGATGTACAACAGCCTAATCCTATGTATTTTAGGAGCATAGATGTCTGTCAATACTATGCAAAACGGATTCCTAGACAATACGGAAATTATGGAAGCAAATACTTAGTGCCTCCTGAACATAGAATCACCGCTTACTGTAAACCTGTATATGTTCAAGATGGTCCTTACGTATACGATCACTAATAAATACAGTATGAGCAAATATATCACACATTGGACAATAGCCTTTGTTACGGCTATAATGATGCTTTTAATACATTATGGAGATAGCACCGTTGTTCAAACTTTAAGGTTGAAGCAATTTGATATATTACAAACCACTGACCAACCTACTGTGTCCCAAGATATTGTAGTAGTCGCTATCGACGAAACAGCCATTGAAAAGTTTGGACAATGGCCTTGGAAGCGAGAAGTCATTGCGGATATAATCTGGAAACTTCGAGAAGCAGGTGCGGGTATTATAGTACTCCCAATTTTAATGTCAGAAACTGATAGACTTGGTGGTGATATAGAATTGGCCCAAGCACTTGTAGATAACGGTGTAGTTATAGCACAGGCTGGAACTACGTCGGTCAACCGCAACTCTGTACCAAGAGGTATTGCGAAGATAGGTGACCCGTTGCCATATATGTTTGAATGGCCGGGGATGTTAGGACCTATACCACTGTTAGGAGAAAATGCAGACGGTGTTGGAGTTATAAACACAACACCAGAGATAGACGGAGTTGTTCGTCGTGTTCCTCTCCTTATGCGTATCGGAGTGGATACGTATCCTGCTTTGGCAGTGGAGGTTATCCGTGTTTCAACAGGAGCCCCTAGTTATCAAGTTAAAGAAGCAGGTGGCGGAATTGAGGCAATTAGAGTACCAGGATATCCTATTATTAAAACTGATCCAAATGGTCAAATATGGTTGCGTTGGAACAAGCAATTTGAAACTATTAGTGCGGCCAGTGATGACATGAGTGCAGTAACTGGCCGTACAGTTATAATAGGTGCAACCGCAGAAGGTATCGGAGGAATGATTGCTAGTCCTACTGGACCACAACACAATTACATACCTGCGGCTGTAACACTACAAACAGTTATTGATGGAGATCAAATACAAAGACCTTATTGGGCTTTACTAGCAGAACTTATTACTACAGCATTTGTGGGTCTTATTTTAGTTTTATTGGCTCGTTTTACACCCTACTATATAGTCGGTGGTGCTATTGTCCTATTTGGAGGAGGCCTTGCTTATAGTGCGTTATACGCTTGGCAAAACTACCTTTATTTGCTGGATGTAACAATTCCGGTCCTTACGGTTCTTATTGTAGGTTTACATGCAGTATTCAATAGATTTGTAAACGAATATTTTGAGAAGCAAAAAATTAAAAAACAATTTGCAGGATATGCATCACCAACTGTCGTGCGTATGTTACAAGAAAATCCAGCATTAATAAAAGATGGAATGAAAAAAGAAGTTAGTATTTGTTTTAGTGACCTGCGTGGTTTTACTCCTTTAGGCGAATCATTTGGAGATGATGTAAAAGGTTTGACTAAAATTATGAACGGATATATGGATGCAATTACACAACCAATACTTGATTCAGATGGTATGGTTATCAAATATATAGGAGATGCTAGTATGCATGTACATAATGCACCTATAGACGATCCAGAACATCCAAAAACAGCAGTCCAGACAGGACTAAACATGTTGAAAGCAGTGGAGAAATTTAATGAAAAACTACAGACAGACGGCAGACCTAGTGTTGGCATGGGGGCTGGCATTAATACTGGGCTTGGTTATTTGGGAGAAATGGGTAGCACACAAAGACACTCATATGACGTCCTCGGAGACTCAGTCAGCACAGCCGCAAGAATAGAATCTAAATGTAAAGAATATGGTTGTGTATTACTAATTGGACAAAATACATATGAACGTACTAAAGATGATTTCTTTTATTTAAAAATAGATGATCTTGCAGTGAAAGGAAAAACTGTTGGTATTGGAATTTGGACAGTGCTAGATGATCCTAAACCTGCTTGGAGAACTACTAGACGCTACCATGAAGATATGCATAGAGCATACAAAGCACAAAAGTTTGACGAAGCAATATGGATAGCACAAAAAATTGAAAATCACTTTGATGGCAAAATGAAAGGTTATTATAAAATGTGGATAGAGCGTTGTGAATATATGATGACTCAAGATTTACCTAAAGACTGGAATGGCGTATTCATCGCCACAACAAAATAATGTTTGGTTGGTTCAGACCCAAGATAGATTGGGAAACAGAAAACTACTGTTATGATTTAAATAATAGAGTAAAAGATTTGAAACGTAGAATTGCTGAAGCCCAACTAGCACATGATAATCGTATTGGTAAAAAAGTAGAGCCTAAATTTGATATACCAAAGCAAGTTGTAGAACAACCTAAATCAACAGCGGAACTTCTTAAAGAACAGTTATTAGGAAAACGTAATAAAGATTTTTACAAGCCAGTAGACTAATCAGTTACACAGTCTTTGCACTTACATCTAAAGCATACATCGTTAGCACACTCCGGACAGTCTTTATCTCTATGGCACTTATGCCCGCACGTTTCACAGGTCTTTCGATAATCTTTTTCGTTTTTTCTTGACTGCATCCATTTCTTCTTCAACTGCATCAAGATCAATATCAAGTTTTCTGCCTGTCATCTTTTCATATTGATCTTTGAATTCCAAAACCATATTGAGTTTTTGAGTTAGACGAATCATATCATTGTCTAACATTCGCACCCTATCAATCAAGCCAATTAATGTTTTACTAGCATCTCCAAGTACAGGATCTATTTCTTTTGTTACCCATTGCCAAACATAATAGACAAAGTAACCTAAGCCCATTGCCGCTATAATTGGAAATCCGTAATCGCTAATCGCCTGCGCCAGATCCATTCGCATTTTGTTCCTTCTGCTGTTCGTACTTTTTCAGCATAGTAGTTAGTTCATCTGTTTTCATTAACCACCCATGTTCATTTACGATAAAAACGTCACCTGGTCTGTAAAGAAAACTTTCTTTGCGTGTACCATCTTTACATACACCCATTACTTCACCTTCCCAGTCGCCTTTTACTTTAAAATTCGGTCCTACCTGATCGATAGTATAGTCTACCCACATCATGTTACTTCTCCTTAATCTCTACGTGCATCTTCTTTGCCTTCATTTGCGGCAATCCGATCCACGTTGGGCTTCACACTTAAAGCATAACTCATAAGTGTATCTATTTTAACTAGATCGTTATTCATTGTTTGAACACGATTGTCAAGTCCCATTATTATGCCCTTGAGACTTTTTACGGATCCAGTAACTCCGCTCAGAATAAATTTTAAGGTAGTGAATACAAAGATTCCCGATGCTATTGCCCCCGCAATCGGAAAACCAACTTCACTAACTAATCCTAAAAAATCCATTCTAAACCCTTCAAACATATTTATCCGTTAAATACATGTAAACTTATAGGAGAAATCATGCCAATTTACCCATACCACTGTCAGCAGTGTAATCACCTTTGGGATGAAGTAATAAGTTATGAAGACAAACCAGACAAATGTCCAGAGTGTGGGGAGAAAAAGGATCTACAACGTTTGCTAGGTGTACCTCAGAGGCCTAAGGTACAAGAAGGTGCCGCACAAGATCGTTGGGGATATAATAAAACAACTTCAGAATACTTATTTGCTCCAGATATACCAGGTGGACAATCAAGAACCTATGATGAGAATGCTCATAAAGCATCTATCAAAGAAAAAGCAGATAAGAAAGCACGAAAAGGTGCTACCGTAGCAGTATCAAGACCAAAATCAAAGAAAAAATAGTTGACATATAACCAAAAATCTTATATAATAATATTAACAAGGAGTAATAATGTCATTTGGCGTACATGAATACTATGATTGGAATGCTTTGATTGAGCAAAGATCACGTGAGCGTATGATTAATGACATTGAATTAGGAATAAAGGCAGGAAAGTTTTGGCATAATAGTCCCAAGTATCAAACTAACTGGAATGTATTTGCGACACCTTCGCAGGATTGGGTAAATTTGAAAATGAGTTTTATCTGGTCCTGCTTTTCTTTTTTAAATAAAGAAGTAAGTATAAAACAAATACAGTCTTGGGCATTTCAAACATGTTTGCCTGGTGAAGATAGAGATAAACTTTGGCATCATCATAATCATAATAACCAAACCACAACTGTAAGTGGTGTTTATTATTTACATCTACCAGATGATGTCACTAATTATGAAACAGCAGGCACTGAACTAGCACCAAATGGAGTAGAAGGTGATGGTAAATTAATAACCACATGGAAAACAGGACATTGGATGATATATCCTGGAAAGGTATGGCATCGTCCTGGTATATTACAATCAAAAAATAATCGCTTTATAGTCGCGGCGGATATGGAGTTTTAATATGCAACACACGATACAACAACTTATGGACAAAGTTAGTGCATTGCACGGATTAACTGTACAAGCACACAGAGAAAAATACGGAAAGCCAAAAGGTCAGCCATATGATGTGCAGAAGGTAACTATACTGGTTGAACAAATACAGGCACTTGCAGGTGATATCTATAATGATAAAGAACCGCATCCAAAATTAGTAAAGAAGAAGGAAAAAAAGGAATGATACGTTCACAAGCATTTATACATTTTAACGAACAACCTTTCGAGCAGAAATGGGTTGATATGGTCTATGAATTAGCACCTCAAGTTGATAAAGCAATGTCAAGTGAAAAAGATCCTGCAAATAAAAGGCACAGTGATGTTAGTTGGATTGATGCAAATGATAAGTCGGAAAAACTATTTGCATTTATATATGAAATGGTGCATGCCGCAAACAGTCAAGCCAAGTGGGAATTTGAGCATCAAGTTATAGAACCTTTACAATTTACGCAATATGATGGAGACAAAGAACAACGTTATGACTGGCATGTAGATCATTTTTTAGGAGAAATAGAAGAAACTATTAGAAAGATAAGTTTTACAATTTTATTAAATGATGATTTTGAAGGCGGTGAATTTGAGATTGAAGCAGGATCACCAGTTGCAGATCCAAGGATACATGAAATTAAATTAAAAAAAGGAGATGCAGTTTTATTTCCTAGTTATACATGGCATAGAGTAAAACCTGTGACTAAGGGAACAAGGCATAGTCTTGTTGGATGGGTGAGAGGTCCCCAGTGGAGGTAAATACAGTATGGCACTAAAAACGTACGAATACAAAGCAGATGAAATTTTCCAAAAAGATTCTGGTGATAATAAGAATGTGAATATGGTAATACCACCAGCAATTTTAGAAGCACAAGGATGGAAAGTAGGAGATCGTTTAAAATTTGATGTGGGCGACAAAGGTACTATTATTATTACAAAACCAGAAGAAGCCAAAGAAGACGATCAAAATGTTGTAGTCATTACACAACCAGAATGAGCAAAGCAGACACTATCGAAACAGAAGGTAAAGTCTTAGAAGTTTTACCAAATCAAATGTATAAAGTAGAACTTGATAACGGACATATTATTACTTGCTACACAGGCGGAAAAATGCGTAAAAATAAGATACGTATAGTAGGAGGTGATAGGGTAAAAGTTGAAATGACACCCTATGATCTAACAAAAGGCCGTGTAACTTACCGCATTTAACCAAAACTCCTTGACATATCTATTATTTTAGTGTATACTAGAACAATATGCTTAGGAGAAATCTCATGTTTATTGAAGTAATTGGTGGTTCAAAATCCCAGAAAAATCACGTAGAAAAAATGGTTGCATTTTGTGCCAATAAACTAATGCCTAAAATGAACTTGGATATTACAGTGAATTTATGCAAACCCACAGGTGCAATGGGCTATTGTTTAGAAGCAGAAGATAATAGAACATTCGAACTTGAAATTGATAAGTCACAACCTTTACGTGCATTACTCGAAACCGTTGCACATGAAATGGTACATGTAAAACAATATGCAAGGCGTGAACTTAATCCAAACAAAGAAGTATGGATGGGCAAAACATATAATCCTAAGAATGTTAACTATTGGGACCTACCTTGGGAAATAGAAGCCCATGGACGTGAAGTAGGCTTGTTTGTAAGATATTGTGAAGAAAACAAATTAGCGAAGCACAAATGGACTCAATTATAATAAATACGTATATAATAAATTATGCCTAAATATGAAAATTGGACTAGTGTAGAAGCAGTAGACAGAAGTCTACTAGATGCTGATATTCACTATCTACATGGTGAACTTACAAATGAAAATGTAAGTGAAACAATCAAATGGATACTTAGTGCTAACCTTGTCAAAAAACCTAAAAGAGTATTAGAACTTTATGTAAACACTCCAGGCGGTGACTTGTATGAAATGTTTGCATTAATAGATATAATGAAAACAAGTTATCATCACATAAGCACAGTAGGAATTGGTCAAATCATGAGTGCAGGATTTTTAATTATGGCAAGTGGTTCACAAGGTTACAGATACATTGGTAAGAATACAGGTATTATGAATCACCAACACAGTGATAATTTAGATGCTAAGATGCATGACATAAGAGCACAAATGAAAGAAAATCAAAACTGTGAAGCAAGATGTTTACAAATATTAAAAGAAGCAACAGGCATGACCGTACAAGAAGTACGAAACAAATTTATAAAAAATCCTTCAGATCAATATTATACAGCCAAGCAATTGGTAGACTTAGGCATAGCAGACGACATATTATAGGTTGACAATTGACTTGTTTGTGCTATAATATATTTAAATTAGGCAAAAGAGGCAACAATGACACAGGTACTAGAATATAAAACACAAGATGCAATAGCAGTTGCATTTTCCGCTTACAAAATCAATAAAGGTTATATCAAAGATACTGCACGTTTTAGTGAGCCAACTAATTCTACTATTTTTAGCAACAAGGATATGGTAAAGTTTCAGTTTCGTCCTGAATTTAGACCAGACGATTTTATTCCTTTTAATACAAGCAAAGAAGATTATGAAGATGTAGATAATGCTATGAAACATTTTCGTAGATATGTGTTTGGTATTATAGGAGATAACTTAACGGAATTCCAAAGAGATATTATTGATGTTGCATCACAAGATGTTGTAAGATTCGAACAACTAGGTTTAGTTGCCTTCATTCCTGAATTTATTTCTAGAGAAACAAGACAAGGTGCTCTTAAGAAAACAATTAGAACAGAATATCGTGACAGTTTATATATTGGAGGTATAGGTGAACAAGTTGAAGGTGTTTGTAAAATCATTGATAGTTACTTCAGTACTCACTATGAGCGGTATGCTTATACTGCTGATTTTATGGGCAATCTTATAAGGTTCTGGAACAAGTATGAAATTCCAGTAGGCGAACGTAAAAAATTCAAAGCAAAAGTAAAAGAACACGGAAAGAATAGATTGTTTGAAGTAAACGAAACTGCGTTAAACTACGTGCGACTCTATAAAGTTTAACAATCCATAAATACATTATATTAGCCACAGAGGAGAAATCTTATGACAAAGCAAATTCCATTTGAAGATGCATTAGAAGACGACGACTGGGGATTGATAATTTCATCAACGGGCGAACTTAAAGGTTTGTTTATTCCTGAAGGTAAAGAAGAAGAAGATGTGCCACAAACTATTGTGGAGATGTGTACAAAAATTTTTGGTATAGATGTTACACAAGACTACCAAGAAAATACAATTCATTAACCAATTACGGTTGACTAAATTTACATTTGATCGTATACTATAAACATAATTAGAGAAGGTCAAATGATATGCCTAAAACTTTTTTAATAAGTGATACACATTTTAACCACGAACTTATTCTTAACTTTAAGGATTACTTAGGTAAACCTGTTAGGGATTTTGATTCAGTAGCACAAATGAATGAATGCATAATGGACAACTGGAATAGTGTTGTAAGTCCAGAAGATACCATTTACCATTTAGGTGACGTTTTGTTTGGCTACGATAAAGAAGAATGGTTAGCAGAAAACTTTATTAAGTTGAATGGTAAAAAGCATTTGATTTTAGGTAATCACGATAATCCTAAATTCTTAGCACCTTACTTCAAAAGCATCAAGTTATGGACTGAATTACCAGGTATGGTTTTGAGTCATGCTCCTATGCACGAACAGACATTGAATGAATCACATAGGTTCAAAGATGGTGTTTTAAATGTGCATGGACATATTCACACAAATGCTTGTCCTCCTGGACCTTATAAATGTGTAAGTGTAGAACAAATCAATTATACTCCATTAAATTTAGAGGAAATAGATATTGGACAATAATCACTTGACATAAAAAGCAATATATGTTAAACTATAGGTATAAAAATGAAAGAAGTATATGAAAATAAGTGTATGGTAACATGCACAGATAATGATAGAGTTGTTGAGGCAGAAGTCGATAACTTTAGGGCAAAAGATTCTATGAATATTTTTATGGCTACAAATAAAATTCATATGAAGTATAATGGTAGTGTATATGTAGGCAATGCATTTGGATATGAATTTACTACGCCAGGACCAGAATCACATAACATTAAGGAAGGAAGACATGAACACTAAATTTGACGGACCACTTGTAAGTGCATTTCAAAGTGATCCTAAAGGTGTTGTCAAACAGGAGTTGATAACATATAGGGTGAGAGACGGACAATTTGTAAAAGAAACTACAACACGAAGATTTAATGAAGACCAAACTAATTGGCATGATACAAGTAGTGTTGAACCTTTATTGGAGGTAGAATAATGGCTTTGATACCTATGGTTGTTGAACAAGAATCAAGAGGAGAACGTTCTTGGGATATTTACAGCCGGTTATTAAAAGATAGGATTGTAATGTTGAATGGTCAGGTTGACGATGCTAGTGCCAATGTTGTTGTTGCACAGTTGTTATTTTTAGAATCACAAAATCCTGATAAGCCTATTAATTTTTATATCAATTCACCAGGAGGCGTTATTACTTCTGGTATGAGCATTTATGATACAATGCAATTTATAAAGTCACCTGTACACACAATGGTAATGGGACAAGCATGTTCAATGGGATCATTTCTTGCACAAGCAGGAGAACCAGGACATAGAATGCTTTTACCAAATGCTAGGACAATGATTCATCAACCAAGTGGTGGTGCTCAAGGTATGGCAAGTGATATTGAAATACGTTTCAAAGAAATTCAATACTTGAAAGAAAACTTAACCAAGTTATATGTAAAACACAATACGGCAGGTAAAACTTACGAAGACTTCGAACGTGACATGGATAGAGATTTCTTTATGAACGCAGAAGAAGCAGTTGCATATGGTCTTGCAGATACTATAGTAGAGAAAAGATAATGAATAATTTTATTGATCCTAAAAATCCCAATACTGTAGGTAAAAGTTTTGCTAACTTAGGTAATCATGTTTTAATTGCAGGATTTATAGGAGCAATTATATTTGTAGTTGTAGCAAGTTATGGGTAAGAAAAGTTTCAAGTGGGTTATATTAGATAACCTACCAACAATTTGGGTTGGACTTGTATTTGCATTTGGTATAATACTTGTAGCCAATCATGCAGGAGGTTAAAATGCCAATACCAGAAAAAATTATTATTCCAGCAAGTAAAGACCCGGGTCTAAAACATTTTGCATATAGTATTGTAAAAAGTATTTTTAGATTTATTGCAAGTTTTTTACTTGCATGGGCAGGATATGTATTATGGTCAGCAAATGAATATACTGATATTTTTATTGCTGACGCAGGTTTTTTAATGATGGCTTCAGGTGCAGTTTTATTCATTGCTGAAGTCTTAGGAGTAATAGAGGAGTTGTAAAGTTGAATCAAGTTCAAGATGCAATCGCAGACTTAAAAAATATCCCAAAGCAAGATGAATTACTAAATATTCTAAAGACAGGCGTTCTTATTGTTACGTTTAATAAACTAGATGGTGATGAACGTGTAATGACTTGTACAAAAAACAACGAGCATATTCCAGAAGAGAGTAGACCTAAAACTGATAAAGTTGTCAAAGAAGGAACTATCACAGTATGGGATTTGAATGCAAAAGGTTGGAGATCGTTTAAATACGATAGAGTAACAAAAGTCGAAGGCGGTGGTACCGCCAATATCATTAAGGAGTAGTAAATGTTAAAAAAATTATCAATATTAGGGTTCATTGGTATGGCTAGTTGTTCGCCAGCATTAGCAGAAACCGTTACTGCAAATATTACTGATCATTATAAGACTGTGATAAAACAATCACCTTACAATGTTGAAGTATGTCGTGATGTAACTGTTAGTGGTGATAAATCAGGAGACATGCTTAAAGGTGCAATTATCGGAGGTATCATTGGGAACAATGTAGGCAATATAGAGAACGGTGGTGCATTAGGTGCTGTCTTAGGGGGAATGTTGGGACACTCTAAATCAAATGCAACAGGCGGTACAAAAAGAGTATGTTCGATCGAAACTCGTTACAATGAAACACAAAAGGAAGTTTATAGTCATAGTATTATGACTTTTCATTCAAACGGTAAACACCATAGAATAAGGTTTCATAAATAAAACGCTAAGGAAGATTGGCTGAGTGGTTTAAAGCGGCGGATTACTAATCCGTTGTACCGGCAACGGTACCGTGGGTTCGAATCCTACATCTTCCGCCATTTTCAAGAGGGGAGAATATTATGGGAGCAACACTAGCAATAATGTTTGGAATGTTTATGTGGGACAATCAAACATTTTTCGGAACCGCAGAGAAACAAGTAGAGGCTGGCTATGGCTGGGAATATGTTGGCAAAACAGAACCTTCGGGTGTCCCCGCTTTAACTGTCCTTGATAGTTCGCAGAAAGAAGTTATCTACTTTAAGTTAAATAAGTAGAAATTAGATAGGAGTTGAGATGGAACTTATTTGGCACATATTACTTACGGTTTGTGCAGGCAGTACATGTTTAGAACAAGATGTGCAACGGTTTGAATCAAGAAACAAGTGTGAAGCAATGCTTGTGCAATATGCAGAAATACCTGTCGATGGAGATTGGGATTCAGTAGAATATATTTGTAAGCCGTTAAACTCAACTCCTACTTAACCAAAAGTAGTTGACACAATTTTCAAAACGTGTTATATTAAATTTTTTATAAAAGGTGACAATATGAGAGAATTTATATACAATAGTTGGAACGGTGTGATGGATAGTGAAAGAAACCCATTACGACATATTCCAGATCTACACGCAAGACATATGATCATGCAAATCTTAGCATGGATATGGTGTATTGTTTTTAGTTTTTATGTAGGTAGTTTTTTTGTTTTTGGTGTAAGTGCTATTGCTCACGTCATGTTACTAGGTGCTATTGCAATTACTGTTGCATCATTTGAACAAGCAAAAAAAGGTACAAACATATTTGAATGGAGAGGTGACGGATATCACTCACATGGAAGGGGAAGAATGTATACTATCTACAGAGATAAAAAAGGAAATGCACATAAAGTCGAACTTCCCGAAGGCGATCCTGGTGGCGAGCATGAATAACGGAGTATTACTAACATTTGTTTTAACTTTTATTGCCACAATGCTATATATGGCGGCAACAAGTTAAAACAATATTTCCATAACAAACATCAACACAATATAATCTATTTGAAAGGAGTTTATTATGGAATGGATTCATGTTGACGAACGGCTACCTGAAGTAGGAACTAAATGTTGGTACTTTTTTGAGGTAGTAGGTTGCCATAGAGGATTCTATGGAGGACTATACGAAGATGAAATGGGTGTAGAATGGGAAGGTATGTCTATCTTCTATAACGATACTGGTTGGCTTACTGGTGATGTAACGCATTGGCACCCTGATCAAGAAGAACGTCCGATCGACCCTATGTAACTAAATACTGCAATGGAAGTTATGTTTGAAAATGTAACTTCTGTTGCAAAGAGATAAATAAATTGATTTAAGAAATAGGCTCGATTTTTTTTTGAGCAAATTTTTTTTTGACTAACAAAAAGGAAAAAAGATGACGCAACTAATATCCCCAAGTAAATTTACAAAAACAGTTGGCCTTTTAAGGTCATTTTTTTTGGACAAAGGTTTTGAAGAAGTACACACTCAAAACAGATTATCAATACTCGCCGCATGTGAAGATCCATTCAATGTAGCAACATACAATTACGCAGGCCAAGTGTGGCCGTT
>CEUM01011347.1_pt1 | contig 12912 bp, 9 predicted proteins | sample 356421 | NCBI WGS metagenome assembly CEUM01 (sample SAMEA2622716, study PRJEB7988) | marine metagenome | biome: marine biome (ENVO:00000447); feature: surface water layer (ENVO:00002042); material: "saline water (ENVO:00002010), including plankton (ENVO:xxxxxxxx)" | depth 5 m | reverse complement strand
AGGGTTCTCGTGCTTGAACGACCACAATACGCGAGGAAAGTGCCGCACCCAACTCGCCGCGATCTCCGTGGGAACGCGGGCGTACCCGTGACGCGCTTCCTCGGGGAGCACGGCGGCGAGCAGTTCTATGCAGTGCTCGATGCGCTCCGCGTCTTGAGACGCGACCGCTTTTTCCCACGTGCTCGAGACGCTCGCGATGAGATCCGAACACGCCGATCCCGTGACGCCAGCGGTGAAACACCACGCGGGTAGGGCGAGGGCCTCGCGCGAGAGCGATAAAATATGACCGTACGATTCGTCTGGGGTCGCTTGAGATTCGCCCGTGGCGCCGCCGTCGAGGGCGACACCACCCAACGCCGAGGACAAGTACTGCAGCGCTCGAGCGAGCACGTGCGGAAGCGCTTCTAACGTGGACGGGTTGAGATGACGCACGAGTGCGGCACTCGCCACCGATGAAGAGGCGTTAAGGAGAAAGTGACACGTCTCGAAATTCAGCGCGACGAGAGCCTCTCGCGCTTGAGACAAGTCTTGTTTCTCCACCACGCTCGACGGTGATCTGGAAGGAAACGCGACGAGCGTGCGACTGGCAATCTCTGGAATGATGTCAGACGCTACCGAGGCGCCTCCATTGTCCCAAATCTCCGTCTCGTCGGCGTCGTCCGCGAGTTTCAACGCCAAACGCGCGCACCTCATCGATTCCGTCATGACTCGAAGCCGATCGACGTCGACGCCGCGTTCATCCGAAAATGTTTGCACTGCGTCGTCCCAGACGCACATGGCGAGCTCCACGATGCGCTTGGCGTTCGCTCGCACGGCGCTTCGTCCCTCACCCGCAGCGCTTCCCGCGGTGCTCTCCGATTCTTCGCTCACCCCGGTGCTCACAGCTAACACACTCGCGGGAGCACGTCTGGCTCGAGACGCATACATCGAACCGATTGATCGCGTTGACGCACCGTTCCGCGCGACCTCTCCCCACTCGAACGTTGTCGCCGAAGACGACGTCGATGACGTCAGGGCGTCGTCCGACTCTTCGCGTACGAGCGTCTCCAAAAACCGCCGACAACTCTTCAACAACGCCAATCTCGTTGCGGGTTTTTGTGATCCCACCCCACGTCGCACGGATGATCCTGTGCCGACCCCACCATCGTCTCCTCGACGCAGAAGTTCCCCTAAATGACCCAGTGTGCTCGCCGGCGCGTGCGCCGCCACGAGCTCGGGAGCCGCGTCTAACAGAGCGTCCAACGCCGCGGGCGCGTCCTTCCTAACCCCGTCCGCCACGTGCGTCAGCGCCGCCCCCGCGTACAAAATTAAAATCTTCGCGAACGGCGCTAACCCATCAACGCCGAGCGCGGGCACGATTCCGCGCTTCAGACACTCCCTCGCCGCTCGCCTCGCGTCCCGCTCGCCGTCCGCCAACCGTTCGCCCACGCGTTCCACCACATCCACCGCCCGCGCCCGAATCGCTCCCGGAAACCTCTCCGCCACCTCTAAAATCCCATGTAACCCGTCCACGCGCGTCTTCACCGCGTAGTGTCCGCACTGATTCAACAATTCCGCCAACGGCGTCCCTCGCGCGCTCGCCGCCTTTTCGCTCGCCTCCGCGTCCGACATCCCCACCCCCCTCTTCACCCCCTCCACCGTGTGTATGTTCTGCGCCGCCAACCGTATCGACTTCGATCGAATCGTCGTGTCCGTCGCGCTCGCGTGTTTCGCCACCCTCTTCCCCACTCGCAGTCGTCTCTTCTCGAACTCGACGCCGCCGCCGAGCGTCTTGCCCGTCGTGTGTTTCTTCGGCCCCGACGTGAACCCGGTCCCTTTGGACGGTCTCGCCGCCGACGACGCGGACATCGCGCCCCTCGCGCGCGATTTCCCCATCGCGCGCTCTCTCGCGCGCGTCCGCGATCGCGTCGAGCGCGTCTCAGAGTGACGCCGCTCGAATTCGCGCGCGTCACATCGACGCGCGCGATGATGACGACGATGACGACGGCGACGATGGCGACGACGGCGACGAACGCGGTGATGACGCCGGCGCGTCGCGCGTCCTCTCGCGCGTCGCGCGCGAGGCGACCTCGCGTCGTCGCGCGCGCGCGCGGTGCGGATGCGCGCGAGGACGCCGCGACCGTCGTCGCCGCGCCGCGCGCGAGCGCCACCCGACGAGGGGTCGCGATCGGTCTCGCGACGAGCGCGATGGCGTTGATGCGCGCCTCCGCGGCGCGCGCCGAGGTGGCGCCGGAATTCGTGGACGAGACGCGGGAGATCATCGACTCGTGTCGATCCATCCTCAGAGGGGAGACGCTCGACGACGCCTTCTTGGATAGTTTCCAAGACAAGCGTCGGGCGTGGTTCGCCAAGTACCAGTACCACCACGGGAAGTCGTTCTATGGGTACGCCAACACGTGGAACGTGCAGGCGAAGATCGGGGTGCAGATCGCGGTGAACAGGGAGAACGGCGAGGCGTACGACGCCGACCACACCGTGTACAACCGCGACTATCTGTTGAAGATTTTGGACAAGGCTGAGGCGGAATTGCTCGATATGCAAGAGCGAAACGCGTTTTAGACGATGCACTACGCGAAGACGCGTGCGTTGTGAGACTCGGCGTCGACGACGCGCGACGGGAAAGAGAGGACGTCGGCGGCGGCGGTTGGACGGTTTTCTGGATAAGGATGAGACGACCGAGACGACGGGACACCATTTATTTCAGCACAAATATTCATATTCAAGAACAGCAACGCCGCGCGGCGCTTCATTCTATTTTAAAAATTCACCCCAACGTCGCGCGCGAGCGTCGACGCGTCACGCACCCTGGCGAGTCTTGATCAACCGCACCTCGAATATGAGAGGCTCTCCCTGCTGACTCGAGCTCACGCGTTGAATCTGCCTTCTTTGGCCGTACTCGGGCGGTTGCGGCAGCAAAGTCGTCGGACCGTCGCGATACGCCAATTCGGGCTTTATCAACGCCTTGCGCTTCCCGCCCGGTCGCATCCCGGTGAGCAATTCGTCCAGTCCCGGAATCAACCGCCCGCTCGGCCCGAGCTTCGCCTCGTACGGGTCCCCGTTCCCGCACCCGATCCCGCAATCGATCGTGCCGTAGATGAAGTACCCGTTCGCCCGTCGCATCACGTATTCAAACACCGCGATATCACCCGACGCCGCGGGCTCGCCCTCCCCTCGGTTGACGTCTTCGTAGACCAAACCGCTCGGCGTCTTGACGTACGCAGCCGCGTCGCCCGCGGAGCGAAGGCCCGGCGACGACCAATCGCCCGCGTCCTCGCGCGCCGCGCGCGCGTTCATCGGCGCGACGAGCGTCAGCGCGCTCGTGCACGGCGCGGCGAGCGCGGCGAGCGCGAGACGCGCGGCGAACGCGCGACGTCTCGGGGCTGACTCGGCGCCCGGGCCCGGGTGGGCGCGTCGGGACGTCGACGGCGCGTCCTCGCGCGCGGTCGAGGGGTCGATCGCGCGCGACGCGCATCGCGAGGCGCGTTTCACGCGTTCACGGCGCGGCGTCGTGCGCGCAGGGGGGACCGCGCGCGAGATGGTCGTGGACATGACGGCGCGCGGCGACAAATGCAGGAGCGCGCGCGGGACGGTGGGACGGTTCGCGCGATGCGATGGCTGAACGAATCATCATATTTCAACGTAACGCAACACTCATTCGAACATACCGGCGAGCACCTCTGGGTGCGGCGTCGGCGGCAAAGGAGGCGCTTCCGCGCCTTCTGAGTCGCTCGCTCGCCTGGCAAAGACGTCTCTGAGCGAGCCGTCGCCGAAACCATCGCCAGAATCGGTGGCGCTGGCGCCGCGCGCCGCGCACGTGAATGGATCGTCATCGAGATTATCGAGACCGGTGGTGCTGGCTAAGAAAGATTGTATGGTGCTATCGACGACGTCCCATTGATCGAAGGATGTTCTCTTCGTCGCCGGCGCGTCGGCGTGGAAACGCGGAGACAACGCAGCGGGTGGCGTCATCTCGAAACCGGGAGGTGCTTTGAGAGACTGTGATCTCGGCGATACCGGTTGTTGTTCCGTGATGTTCGAATTGAGCATCACCGCCGCTGGTGCCGGCGGTGCGACGCCTCGCGAGTGAATCGCGTCCATGCGCCTCACCTCGTCCAAAGGCGCCATCGGCGGTAAAGGTGGGCATACTCTCGACTTGTCCGCGTTTCGTTTCGCTTCAGCGGCAATTCTCACGCTCGCCGGTGGTGGTCCCTGTGGAAGTGGCGGAACGCCGTTAAAACGGGGCTGTTCCACCACTCGCGGCGCGGGCGCCACCGCCGTGCCATTCGCGACCGGTTTCGCCGCGCCGATCGGTCTCGGCATCGGAATCTTTCGAAGTGTGAGTCCAGTAGATTTCGGAGGCGCCGGTTGTTGTTTTCTAGGCGACGAGTTCCCATTGCTGCGACCATTCGGAGGTGAGGAAGATTTTTTCGCCTTGCCGTCCGCCAAAGTCGTCGTCGTCGCTTTTTCAGTCTTCTTTTGAGCCTCATTCGCTTGCTCTCGCTGTTTGTCGCCATCTAACGCTAGCGCTACCTCCTCCTTAGCCTCGACGGTCCGCTCCTTCTCGAGCGCGTTCTTCTTCTTCTTCTCCTCCTCCTCCTCCGCTTCTCTCTTTTTTCTCTCTAACTCCTCAGCCGCCGCCCTGGCGTCGGCGGCTTCGCGCCTCGCCCGTTCTAACACGACCAAGCGCGCAATCTCTGCGCGCTCCTCCTCCTCTTGCTTTGCCAATAACTCTTGTTCTTCTCGAACTCTCCGTTTACGCTCCTTGGCCGCCTCTTTCGCGCGCAAAACATCTTCTAAACTCTTCGGCTCTCTCGTCCTCGGCGAGCGTTTCTCCCGCTGCTCCTCCGGCGCCGCCCCCTCGACCTCCGTCTCGCCCGCATCGCTCCCACGCTCGGGCGCGATCGCCGCGACCGCGCACGCCGCGCTCGCACACGCCAACACCTTCGCCGCGAGCCACAACGACGTCACCGTCTCTCTACCCCCCCCTTTCGCCCCCCGCAACGCGTCGGTCAACACGCTCTCCGCCACCGAGTCGCCCAGACTCTCCCGCTTCTCCGCGTTCGTCCGACGCGCCGCCGACCACGCGCACGACACCGCCACCGCGCACAACACCACCGCCCACACGATCGCCGTCGTCCTCGTCCTCCGTCGACCGACGTCCCTCGCGTCGCGGTCGCCGACGCGTCTCCCCGCGCGCGTCCCCCGCGCCGCCTCCGCGCGATCCGACCGCATCGTCCCCGTCGTCCACCCACGCGCGTCTCGCGCCTTTTTCGACGTGCCGCGACGACGCGAAAACGCGTCCGACGATCACCGCCCCCGCGCGCGCGACGTCCGCGCGCGCGTCCCCCCGCGTCGACGACGTCCGCGCGCGCGTCCCGCCGACTCCCGCGCGAATGCGTTCGCGCGCGCGTCGACTTCCGGGCCCGCGTCCGACGTCCGACGTCCGCGTCCGACTTCCGCGTCTCTCCCGCGCGCGCCGCGACGACGCCGTCGACGACCTCCGCCTCCGCGCTCGCGAACGAGGGTCCCGCGCGCGCGCGTCTCCCGTCGCGGGCGGTCGGGGTCGACGTCGACGCGATGATTCGTGATTCGGCGGTCGCGGGCGCGCGGGTATAGGGTTCAGGTACATGGGTCTCCGACGGCCACAACGCGGTGGTCGGGTCGACGCGTTCGAAAAAAAAGCACGGGCACGCGAGACGGGTGTCGTCGCAACCCTAAACCCTAAACCCTGCGCCCTAAACCCTAAACCCTCCACCACCCGTCCACCCACGGGTCGATCTCGACGCCGCGACGCCGCGACGACGCGATTCGCGCGCGCGAGAGAGACGCGTCGAGGCGCGCGTTCGTCATGTCGCTCGCGAACCGCGTCTCGCGCGCGGCGCTCGACGTCGCCCGCTCGATGCGCGGGCGCGCGAGAGAGGCGTACGACGCGATCGCGCCCCCGGTGACGCGCGCGTACGAGCGCACCATGGCGGCGAACGCCGAGTACGTCGTGAAAGACGAGGCGCGGGCGAAACGTTTGGGACGAGAGTTCGTGTACACGAATTTAGCGCGCGTGCCGGGGGCGATCGAGAGCGCGACGGCGGAGATGGAGACGGTGCGCGCGGCGGCGAGACGCGCGCGCGCGGGGGAGATCGACATGCGGACGGTGGGTGCGAGCGCGGTGTTCGCGGCGGAGGTGTACGCGTGGTTTTGCGTCGGTGAAATCGTGGGAAGAGGTGGGAAGTTGACGGGGTACTGAAAGTTTTTTAAATCAAATTTCCATCCGCATTCATTCATTCATTCATTCATTCGCTCGTTCCGTCGCGTTCCGTCGCTCGTTCCGTCGCGTTCCGTCGTGTTCCATCGCTCACTCAAATCCCGGAGGCGCCTGACCCGGTGGTACGTACGCCATCGGATCGAATCCAAGTGCGCGGAAATCGTCGTCGTCGCCCGGAGCCGTGTAGCCTCTGTCGGCGCGACCGTCCGTCATCTTGGGCGGAATCGGTTCGCCTCGCGCCGGGAGCGCTTCGAGCGCGCGTCGCACCTCGTCTTCGGTGAAAAATAGATTGAGTTGGCGCAATAACTGTCGACCGTCGCAATCGCCGACGCCGAGACGTTCGCCGACGAGACGTCGACGCGCGACGACGCCGCCGAACGCGGCCCAGACATCCGTCGCCGACGCGTCGTCCGCCACGAGTCCCCACTCGACGAGGTCGGCGCGCGTGAACGCTCGACGTTCCGGATCAGCCCTGCGCGCTCGCGCGATCGCTCGCGCTATGTCCTCGCCCTCTCCGTGTTCGATGCCCACGTTTCCGCGCGCGTGCCACGTACCGTCCTCTTTCGCCGAGCTCTCGAACGCGCCCATGAAGGCGTGCGTCGCTCGCGGAAAACGCGTCAGAAACGCGTTCCGTAACTGTCTACCCGCGGTATCGCAATCAAACAACACCACGATGGGCGCGTCGTACTTGACGCTCAATCGCTCGATCTCATCCATCCGTTCACGCTTTATCTCCATCTCCGCGTGTCGTCTTCGCCGAAACGCGCCTCGATGTCGCGCCGCGACCACCTTGGCTCTGTCTCGACTAAATCCCCCCCTGTGTCGCACCGCGCGAACGTCCGCGCCGCCTTCGACGACGATGACAACCTCACATGCGTCTCGACGCGCCGCGAACGCATCGCGTCGACGTTGACGCGCGTCTCGAGCCTCGGCGCGCGCGTCTTCGAGCTCGGCGTCGCTCTCGTACGCGCGCGCGTACGTCTCCGACGCCGTCGACGTCGACGCGCGCGAGACGCCCACGACACGGTCTCGCGCGGCGTTCGCCTCGTCGTCGTCGTCCACCTCCTCGCGCCGACGTCTCGGTCGGCGTCGCGGCACGAACGCGCCGGCGTCCTCGGAATTTCCGACGGCGGCGGTCGACGCGCGCGCGCGCGGTGACGACGACGCGCGACGCGCGAACGCGCGACCGCGGTCGACGCGCGGAGGCATCGAGAAGAGGCGAGACGACGACATCGAAGACGCGGTCACGCGCGGCGAGGCGAGGGGTGAGGAGTGGGATTGTCTCTTTTTCGCGAGGCGTCGGTTACGCGGCGACGCGGACGGGAACGCGCGAGGAGTGAAACTAACCGTGGAGGGTGTGATAACAGACTAACGCGATGGATAAACTCGTACGTATTTCGCGCGGACGCGTGGGAGCGCTCACTTGCTCGATCGGCGCGCGCCCATGGCGACGCAGAGATTGCGTCGCGAAAATTTCACCTTGAACACGGGCGTGTTCTTCGTGGGGAAAGTCTCGAGCGGAATGCGCTTGATGACGCCGACCGCGGTCGTGGTCGGTTTCGCTTCGGCCATTTGATCTGGATCGGGCTCTTCGGTGTCGGTGGAGTCGGGAACGGTGGCGTCCCAGACCCTGACGGTGTCGTCGGCGCCTCCAGAGACGAGCAAACCGCCGCCGCCGGCGTAATCCATCGAGTACACTGGACCGACGTGACCCTTCAGGTTGGCGACGCACGTCGCTCTGGTGAGATCCCATATGCACACTCGGCCGTCGTCCGCGCCGCTGGCGACTGTGCGCCCGTCGGGTGAGAAAACTATGGACCGAACTCCCGCGGCGTGCCCGGCGAAGACGCGGACGCACTCGCCGTCGGACAGATCCCACAGTCGCAAGGTGCGATCGGCGGATCCACTCGCGACGTAGTTGGCGTTCGGATGCCACGCAACGCAATCGACGTTCGAGAGATGTCCAACGAACATGCGGATGGGGAACGGAGTGTCCATGGCGTACACGCGGACGCACCGGTCGTGGCTCGCGGTGGCAAAGTAGTGACCGAACGGACTCCACTGCACGTCCCACACCGGGTACATGTGCCCCTCGTACGCGCATAGACATATCTTGAGCTCCATGCTCCAAACTCGAACTTGGCAATCGCGGGACGCGGTGAGCAAAAACTTGCCGCACGGACTAAACGTGACTTGATGCACCGGAGCGCTGTGACCGACAAATTCAGTCATGGGGATCGATCTTGCAGTCTTCGAGTCACGGTCCTTGGGCATCTCCCCCTCACCGGGTTCATCTAAATGCCACACGCGCACGACGGAATCGGAAAACCCGCCAGCGACGTTGCACACGTCGCCGGTGGCGTCGGCGCAACACAATAAACCGTGCGCGTGCGTAAAGGTGAAAAAAGCAATCGTGGGTAACACATCCTTAGATAGCTTGATTCGCCATCGCAAGTCCTCAATCGCGACTTCGCGCGCGTCGAAATCGATTTGCGGAATCGGCACTCGCCCCTTGATGACATTCGGAGGATTTTCGAGCATCGCGACGGGGTAATCCGCCTCCTTCTTCGGCGGAGCGTCCTCCATCTCTGCGTCCCCTTCACCCGCACCCTCGACCTCCTCCGTCTCCTTCGTGGCGTCCTTCTTCGCCTTTTTAGACTTTTTCGCCTCCTCGCGCGCCTTTGCCGCCTTCTCCTTCTCCTTTTCTTTGGTATCCTTTCTAAACTGACGCAAGCGCTCGATCTCCAGACACGAGTCCACCAATCCCCATCGACCCTTGATGCTATTGAACTTTCGCTGTGCCTCGGGCGTGCGTCCCGTGAGGACGACAGCTCCGTCCGCCTCGTCCTCGAACGGACTTGGATCGCCATTCACGACCTCCACGCACATGTGGCTGTTAAGAATGCTCAACATGGAGATCAAGTTTTGCGCGTGCAAAAATTTCACCAACAAGTCAAACGAATACTGCGTCAGACGCAGACTCGCCTTGTTATCCAAAAACTTTCTCGCGATGGGATCTTCCAACACGTGTTCGGGCTCGCTCAGCGCGCTCAATGCCGCTAAATCTGTACCGTACAGTCGCATGTGATCCGCGTGATACGTCGCGTACAACTCTCTCGCGTGCTCCGTGTGACCTCTCTTGACCAAATCGATGAAACAGTGCGCAAACGTCGGGAACAACACGCGCACGAGTTCCGTCTACGAATAAAATACGCGTCATCGCGCGTCAGTCGTCCCGTCATCGCGTCTCATCGCGCGCGTCCGCGTCGCGCGCGTTCGCCAACCGACCAACCCTCGAATTCGCGTCTCGACGCGCGCGTCGAGCGCGTCACCGACCATCGTCTCCTCGCGCTCCTCCTCCTCGCGCGCTCGAGCATCGCGTACCTTGTACAAATCTAAAGAATTATGCGCCCAATCTCGCAGCGCGCCGTACCCGTCGACCAACGCTCGAGGATCCGCCTCCGTCTCCGTGTGAAACAACAAGTGATCGCTGATCGCCGCGTCCGCCCCCATCGCGCTCGCGAGCGCCCCTCCCACTCCCGTCTCACCCTTCTGCACCTTTTCCGCGATCTTCGCCTCCATGCGCAGCACTCCCGCCGCGCTCGAGTACCCGCGTCGGTGCAGGTATCGCAGCACGACTCGATCGAGCGCCTCGCTCGCCGCGCCCGTCTCTCCGCCCTCCGTCGCGGCGCTCATCGAACGCGATCGCGATCGCGCGCGCGCGCGGTCCTTCCCTCTCGCGCGCGCTCGATCGTTCGCCGAACGCGTTCGATGAGCGCGATCGCGGACCGCGGAACGACGACGAATGGCGATGAATTTCGAGGGCTGGGGCGACGCATCGAAAGCGCGCGCGATTCTCGAGCTCGACACTTCCCAGCGCTCGACGCGCGCGAGTCGACATGGAGGTGGTCGGTGACACGCTCGTGTACGTCGGGGGATATGTGTTCTTGGTGTTCATGGCGGTGTGCCTCGCGACGGGTGCGCGCGAGACGAAGAGACGCGACGCGCGCGCGCGGGAGACGATCGTTCGGACGTCGGGGCGCGAGGGATGTCGCGCGCGATGGACGCGGTGTTCGGCGAGGGTGAGACTGACGAGACGATGCGGGATGATGGGTGCGTGTGTCGCGCGCGCAGGTTTGTACTATCTCGCGGAGATGGTGGAGGAATACACGCGTTTAACGAAGAAGGTGTTGGATTGGTCGATCAAGACGACGTACGTCTTGCACGCGTTGTTGTGGATCGTCGATCGTAAACCGTTCTTCACCGTGCTCGTGAGCGCGGGCGCGCAGTTCGCGTACTCGCAAATGTTGAGGCGGTTCCCGTTCATAGTGTTCACGAGCGCGGAGTTTTTGACGTCGCTCGCGGCGCTCGGGGCGACGCACTGGGTGTGGGTGAGATTCTTTCACGAGACGTATCATTCGACCGAGTACGTGCTCGGATTTTTCTTCATGATCGTGTGGTTCGTACCGTTCGGATTCTTTATTAGCATCGCCGCCAATGAGAGCGTTTTACCGGGAGGTGCGACCGTGCCGGGGGCGCCGAACGGCGCCAACTTGGGCGGCTACGATCCGAACAGAGGCGGGAAGAAGACGAGAAACGCGCTTTTGATGCTCTTAGATACGCTCAAGGTGTACTGGACTCGTTTGACGGAGAAATTCATGCCCGCTGGTGGCATCCCGGGCACGTATAGAGACCCCGGTCACATGAAAGGTTGGTGACGAAAGCGTGTCGGGTCGCGTCGCCGCGATTCGCCACGATTGAAGAGATCGCTTTGTTGCAATTCAAAAAAATCATCGTGTTTTCATGCAGTCGTCGCGCGCGCGAGAACGACGTGATTTGAGCGACGCGCGCGTGTCTTACTTTTACCTATGGTGTTACAATCAGCGAGCTCGCCCGACCGTCGATCGCCGCGTCACGCCATTTGCGTTTGCGAGCCGAGCTTGGCGTTGAGAGACTTCAAGACGCTCAACGAACTGCCCTGAATGAAATGTTGCTTGACCGCGTTGTTCGCCATCACCACCGGATCGATGCTCAGCGATCGCTCGGGCATGAACCCACCCGTGCGCTGCATGGCCTCCGCCTGCGCCAACAGCGGCTGCATCTGCTTCGCCGAGTGCACCATCGTCCCCGTCGCGGCCAAGCCCTCCTTCACCGTCGCGTTTTCCTTCCCCACCGCCGACGCGATGGCTTGAATTCTTCCCACAACCTCCACGTGTGACTTCAACTCCTTATCCAACTTCACGCACTCTCGCTCGCTCGCCGTCTTGAGCGCCCGCGCGCGAGAGATTCGCGCGCGAAGCGCTCTCAACTCGGCATCCAGCGCCCCTTCACTCTCTTCGCTCACGCTCGGCAGCGCGTCCACCTCCTCTACGCGCGACTCGTACTCGATCACCTCGCTCGGAATCGAAAAACACGCCGCGTTGGCGTGCGACGCGAACCTCGTAAAGTTATCCCCGATCTTCAACTGCAGCTTGGCGTACAGGGCGTCGAGCCCGTGTTTAAACGCAACCTTTGTTCGCTCGTCCGGGTCCGTCTCATCGCTCAGACACGTTTCGAGGGCGTCGAATCCCTCGGCCGCGTAGTGTTCAATCTATTCGCATCGCGCGCGTCGCGCCTCGGTCAGTCTCACCGTCGTCGCGACGCGATTCGCGCGCGAGGGGGAACGAGCTCGAATTCAAACGCATCCATCGCATCATCCCCGCGTCCATCGCGCGCGTCGTTCGTCGCGCGCGCGCACCGCGTTGGTGATGTCGTCGCAGACATCCTTCGACCGTTCGCGCTGTTCGCGCGCGCGCGCGCTCGGAATCGGGGCGGGCATGCGCGTCGATGAGTGTGGGCGGTTGGGGACGGCTGTCGCGTTTACATTGCGGCGCGCGCGTCATCGAGAGACGTCGACGAGCTCGGCGTCGACGTCGATGACGTCGTCGCCGCCGCAGTTGATGTACCAATACGCGGCGCCGGAGACGTACACGATGGCGATGAGGACGAAGACGGCGGACCAGGACCCGGTGGCGTCTCGCACGGCGCCGGAGACGGGGACGGCGACGACACCGGCGAGCGTGGCAAAGGTGTTTCCCGTGCCGAAGACGACGCCGGCGTGGCGAGGGGCGACGTCCAGGTGAGATACAGAGACGCCGGCCAACGTGAGCGCGCTCAGGGCGAGACCGACGTCGACGGAGACGGCGGCGAGGATTGGATTTCCTTCGGACGCGGCGGCGACGAGGAGCGCGCACGCGGGACCGACGTGGCCGACGCACTGTGCGGCGCGACGCACCGCGCGCACCGGGACGCCCCTGACGTTGATGAGATCATCCGCGTAGACGCCGACACAGAGTCCGACGACGCCCTGTAAGAGGTACGGAACGAAGGTGAACGCCGGAAGATCGCCGAGGTCGACGCCGTGCGCCTCGGTGAAGTACGTCGGCAACCAGGAGAGTAAACCGTACATGCCCCACGACTGAGTAAACTGGGCGACGCATATCGCGCGAACCTCTCGCCTGCGCATGAGCGCTTGCCACACGGCGAATGAACGATGCCAGTCGGACGTCGACGCGACTGGACCGGTCAATCGCGCCGTCTCCGACTCGTTTTCGTCGTCTTCGTTTTCGTCGTCTCTTCTCGGCGTCGGCGTCGGCGTCACGCCGCGACCGACG
>CEUM01108758.1_pt1 | contig 13059 bp, 15 predicted proteins | sample 356421 | NCBI WGS metagenome assembly CEUM01 (sample SAMEA2622716, study PRJEB7988) | marine metagenome | biome: marine biome (ENVO:00000447); feature: surface water layer (ENVO:00002042); material: "saline water (ENVO:00002010), including plankton (ENVO:xxxxxxxx)" | depth 5 m | reverse complement strand
ATAAAATAAAAGAATTTTTAGGACTCAGCTCATTTATGATAATATTTTTAAGTATACTTATTCCCGGTGTAATTGGAATTTTCTCTTCATTATTTGGGCATCAATTAAAAAAAGTGAGTGAATCATGATAAGTGAAATTGAAGATTTAATTAAATCAAAAATGAATATAGTAAAAATATCTATTGCAGATTTTTCAAATAACCATAAAAATCATCCAGGCAATAGTGGTGGTGGGCATTACCAGGCCATTATAATTAGCGATGATTTTAAAGATCTAAGTTTGCTTGAGAGGCATAAAAAAATATATTCAATACTTGGAAATTTAATGCAAAATGAAATTCATGCTTTTTCTATGAAAACGTACACAAGCGATGAATTTAAAACTTTAGATGCACAAAATTAAATCAGACCAGATACTCATACCGTCTATATGGAAATCAATCAATAACTTTTGCAATAATAAATCAATCGAAGATATCACTAAAGTTGTAGATTGGGTAAAAGATAAGTTTAATATTGATATTACAATTGATGAAAATATCGTAGAAGGATATATAAGAGATTGGTCTAACATAGATGGATATGCAGTGGGTTTATGTAGACCCAAAAATAAGATAGAGTCAGTAATCGTAATTAGAATTTTTCATAATCTTAAAATTCCATACACAATATCTGCAGGCAGAACGAACCTTACTGGAAGTGCAACCCCAAAAGAAGGTTTTATTATAAGTATTGATAATTTAAATGAAGTAAAACCGTTCGTTGAGAATGATATGGTTACTACATCTCCAGGAATATATCTTGAAGATATGAGAAAAAATGTATTAGCTCAGACACAAAATAAATTTTATTATCCTGTTGATCCTACAAGTAGAAAAGATGCTATGGTAGGAGGAACCGTGTCATGTAATGCATCTGGATTTATACCTGGAGATCAGGGCGCAACCAGATATTGGGTTGAAGAATTAGAAATAGTTATTCCAAATGGGCGATTGATTAAGTGTAAAAGAGGGCAATATATATCTATGGATTCTATATTTGAATTAGATAATCAGATAATTAAGCTTCCAACATATAATCGGCCAAAAATCAAGAATGCAAGTGGCCCATATACATGTGGAAATGGAGATATAGATTTCATTGATTTAATTATTGGAAGTGAGGGTATGTATGGTTTAATAACAAAATGTACATTTAAGTTAAAGCCTAAGCCAAAAAAATATTTAGATTTATTTATTATTTTAGAATCTGAAAGCCATGCTATAAAACTCTATAATCATATTAATAAAGAACAAAAACTAAACATTGTTACTGCTTTAGAATATTTTGGATATAATTGTCAGTCATATATGAAGAATAGGAGTTTCTTTTTCGAAAAAGAATCAGAGGTTGGTATATATTTACAAGTACCATTATATAAACAATCAATAGATGTCGCTTGCTCAGAATGGCTAGAAATTTTATTGGAATCAAAATGTTGTAGTAGCGATGAAAAAATATATGTTTTAAATGATCAAAAAAGCTGGGATACTTTTTTTGAGGCAAGACACTCGATGCCTGATTTAGCTTTGAAAAAAACAAAAGAGATCAATGGAATTAGTATAATCACCGATACAATAGTTCCATCAGAAAATTTTGCACAATTCTTAAATAAGACACATTCTTTAATTAAAGAACAGAAAATTGAATATCTGTTATTTGGTCATCTAGGCGATTGCCACCTTCATTTTCACCTAATACCAAATCAAGAACAAGAAAAATCGGCGATATCAATTTATAACAAAATTATTGATATTTCATCTAAACTAGATGGGGTATATTCTGCAGAACATGGAACCGGAAGAAGAAAAAAAATAGACTTTATAAAATGCTACGGCATTGAAGCAGTTAAGCAAATTAAAAAAACTAAAAAGTGTATTGACCCTTTTTTGTTAGTAAATAGGGGTAATATAATTGATTATAAATCTTAGTCTTATAATATATTTTTATTAAATTTAACTATATGAAACTTAAAGGTTTAGATTACTTAGGGCTTGAAAAACATTTCTCTGAAGAAGAGATTATGGTTCAACATAATACTCGTGATTTTGTAGAAAATGAAATTAATCCAATTATTGATAAGCATTTCAGTGAAGGTACATTCCCAGATGAATTGATTTCTAAATTTGCTAATATGGGATTCTTAGGAATTAATATTCCAGAACAATATGGTGGCGGTGGTATGTCTCATGTTGCATACGGAGTTGTTTGTCAAGAGTTAGAAAGATGTGATTCCGGTGTAAGATCATTTGTATCTGTTCAAGGCTCACTCGTAATATATCCAATTTATGCGTATGGAAGCGATGAGCAAAAAAATAAATGGCTTCCTTTGCTAACATCCGCAAAAGCCATTGGATGTTTTGGTTTAACGGAGCCTGATTTTGGATCTAATCCTAGCGGAATGCAAACTAATGCAAAAAAAGTTGATGGTGGATATATATTAAATGGCACAAAAATGTGGATTACAAACGGTACTATTGCAGATATCGCTATAGTATGGGCTAAAACTGAAGATGGTCTCGTAAGAGGTTTTATTGTTGAAAAAGGAATGGAGGGATTTTCAGCACCTCTAATGAAAAATAAGTGGTCACTTCGTGCATCTGTTACGTCTGAACTTATACTTGATAATGTATTTGTGCCAGATGCTAACCTATTACCAAACGTTAAAGGAATGAAGGGTCCACTTGGATGTTTAACTCAAGCTAGATATGGAATTGGATGGGGTGCTGTTGGAGCCGCTATGGCTGTATATGAAGCATCATTAAAATATGCGAAAGAGAGAATTCAATTTGATAAGCCAATAGCTTCATTCCAATTAGTTCAAGATAAATTAGTATGGATGCTTAATGAAATAACAAAAGGACAGCTTCTTGCGCTTCAAGTTGGAAAAAACAAAGATGATAAAACATTAAGATTTCAGCAAATATCAATGGCTAAAAGGAATAATGTTTGGATGGCAAGAGAGTGTTGCAAACTGGCAAGAGAAATTCATGGTGCAAATGGCGTTTCTGGTGAATATCCTATTATGCGTCATTTAATGAATATCGAAAGTGTCTATACATATGAAGGAACTCATGATATGCATACCCTAATTTTAGGAAATGATATTACTGATATTCCATCATACCAATGATTAAAACAAAATTAGATAATTCAATATTAACAATTCATATTAATAGACCAAAAGTAAACGCTATTAATATGGATATGATATATTCAATCTCTAATACATTAGATACAGCAATTGAAGATCCAAATATAAAAGGAGTTATTTTAACAGGAAGTCCAGGGATGTTTTCAGCAGGACTTGACTTGATTGAATTATCAGATAAAGACAAAAAATACATGATAGAATTCTGGAATATGTTTTCTAATCTTTTAATAAAAATATATTCATTCCCTAAATTAATTTTTAGTGCAATTTCTGGACACAGCCCTGCTGGAGGAACAGTTATTGCTATAATGACAGATTATAGAATAATGAGCAAAGGAAACTATTTTATTGGCTTAAATGAAGTTGCAGTTGGGCTTACAATGCCTGTGGGAATAGGTTCAGTTTTTAAGAATATACTTGGATATAGAACAGCAGAAAGAATGACTATGAAAGGTGAACTGATTTTTCCTGATAAAGCCAAAGAATATGGTTTGATTGATGAAATAGTTGATGATAAAGAAAGCAGTATTATTGATTTTTCTATAAATGAAATGAATAAATGGCTTAAAATGCCATTAGACAGGCAAATAGAAAGTAAATTAATAATGAGAGAAAGTACTCTCAAAAAAATGAAAAAGAATTTTAATAAAGACAATGAGCTTATAATAGCTGCATGGTTTAGCGATGAGGGCAGGGTTATTAGGCAGTCAATTATTGATAAATTAAAAAAATAAGTTTTTTAAAAAATAATTATTGGTATAAATTTAGCTCACATTTGGCCCGTTCGTCTAGTGGTTAGGACTCAGGGTTTTCATCTCTGCAACAGGAGTTCGATTCTCCTACGGGCTACAAAAAAGCTCAGTCTTTGACTGAGCTTTTTTATTTTTTAACTTATATTAATAATATAATAGGGAGTAAAGATGAGAATGAATTTAACTAGTTTCTTAATTGGAATAATTTTTTGCTTAATGTTTATTTTATTTTCAGGTGGAATTTTTATGCCGAAACATTTGAAAGTTAATTCTATCGAAGTTATTGATGAGGGAAAAGATAATAGTGGTTTTATTATCATTCGAAATTCTAATAATCAAATGTCAACATACTTAGGCGTAGGTCAAAGTAATAATGGCGTTTTAACCATGAAAAATCAAGTCGGTGAAACTAAAGTAAATATAGGTTCTAATGAAAATGGTGGATATTTTAGATCTTTTAATATTGATAACAAAGAAACAATATTTATTGGCAACGATAATAATAAAAAAGGAGTTATTCATATCACTGAATAGAAGATTTGAATGAATTTTGGAGATTTTCATTACTTTTTTACTCACTTCCCTATAGCCTTGATTTGCCTTATAGGAATTCTTGAATTATTAAGGCTTTTCATAAAATCGATTCCCTCTTTTATTAGCTTAATTATATTATTAATTTCTACAATTATGTCGTTTTTATCTGTCCAATCTGGACAAATAGAAAAAAGTAAAATAACAGATCAAAACCTTTTAAGAATTATTGATGAGCATCAATATTTTGGGGATATGGTTATGTGGTTTTCAATCCTTTTACTATTTATTTGGTTTTTCCTTCATTTAAAGAAAAATGATAATCAGGTTCTAAAAATATTTTTAATATTTATATTAATTGCAATTGTTATTCAAGCAGGATTTTTAGGTGGAGAGCTTGTTCATAAATATCACATATATTCAAAATGATAAAACTTATTAATAGTTACATTTTTGCTGTTAAATATGTTATTGGGTTTGCAACTAAAAAAATACCAAAAGATAAATATAACTTTATTGAAGAAACATATCTTGGCCTCAATAATAAACAAGTTCCAATGCGAATTTATTATTCACATCATGCAACGAAAAAAACAATTATTATTTTTTTGGGAGCTTCACCAGATGGAGAAAAGCATAAGGCTGTAAATCTATTAGCAAAAAATCTAGCAAGCCAAGGTTATAATGTATTTATTCCAAGAATACCTCCATTAATGCAATTAAATATTTCAAACGAAAATGTAAGGTGGATGAGATTTATATATAATATGATTCAAAATAGAAAGGATGTTGATAAAAAAAATATTATTGGATTTGGAATTAGTTATGGTGGAGGTATGCTATTAAAAGCAAGTTTAGAAAAAGAGTTCCAGAATAACCCATTAAAATCTGCTTACCTTTATGGATCAGGTTGCAATGCAGATACAATTTTAAAATTTATTACTAACGGTGAGTTTGAGATTAATGGAAAAATTGAAAAAATTAAACCTCATGATTGGGGGCTTACCGTTTTCTTCCATCATTTTATGGACGAAATTGACTTTGGATTTAAAAAAGATAAAATAAAAGAAGTGATTCAGTTAAGGGTTAATGGTCAAAAGGAAGAGTCTAATCAAAAAATAGAAAATTTAAATGAACAAGAATACAATATTGTAAACGCAATAACGAACGGAATTATCAATGATGATGTACAAAAAATAGTAGATCAGGTTTTAAACAATAAATCAGATTATATAATTGATTTATCTTGTAAACAGATTTGTAAAAATATAAAAATGAAAGTTTTTATTTTACATGGTGCTAATGATAATATGATTCCATATACTGAATCTATACAGCTTAATAAATTATTGCCTAATTCAGAGCTATTGATATCATATTTATTTGAACATAAAGGGATATCCTCAAAGCGAAATATTTTCTTTAAAATAAAAGAAGTACTAAGATTGGTACAATTTTTAGCTAAGTTCCAAAGATATAATGAAAGTTAAGTCCTTTATTGGAGGTTATGATAAAAACTTATCATATTTAATATGGTGTCCTGATACCATGTTTGCTGCCTTAATCGACCCATCTGTTGAAACTAATCCTATTTTTGAATTTATTGATAACGAACAGCTAATATTAGAAAAAATATTAATCACACATTCTCATCGAGATCACATACAATATTTAGATGATTTTATACATAAATATCCAATGATGAATGTTTTTTGTCACAATCAACCTGTTAATCTATCAATACCTTTTTGTATTTCATTAGATCACAACGAAGTTATATCAATTGGAAAAAATTTATTAACTATATTGCATACGCCAGGACATTTTTCCGATAGTATATGTATATGGAATAAAGAATCAAAAATGCTTTTCACTGGAGATACTATATTTATTGGCAGAACTGGGAGGGTAGTTAGTAATACAAGTTCATTAGAGCAATTATACGATAGTGTTTATAATGTGATCTTAAAATTACCTCATGATACAATAATTTATCCAGGACATCATTATGGGTTTTCAAGACAGGCAGAGCTTGATTTTAACATTAAAAATTCTAGTTTTTTTCAATGTAATAATCTGGAAGAATTTAGACAGGTAATGGCTAATTTTGAAAGAAAGAGAAAATAATAAAAAATTGTTGTATTTCCCGAGGGGAATTAGTAAAATTAATAGTTAGTTTAGTATTAAAACCAGAAATAATCAAAAAATGATTATTAAGAGGAGAAATAAATTATGGCAGAAAAAGTAAAAACAACCGGTGTAAGTAAAGAAAAAGGTTTTTTATATTATTTAGATAAAAATGGTGATGTTGCTAGATCAAAAATGGCTAGAGGCGCTGACAAAGGTGGAAACGCAGAAGTAGTTGAAAAATGTGGTGTTACTAGAGAGTCTGGATGGTTATACTTCATCGATAAAGATGGTGATGTATCTAAAGCTAAAATGGCTAGAGGTAAAAAATAGTTACTATTCTTTAACTTAGTTTTAAAAAAAACCCCTTTGGATTTATCTAAAGGGGTTTTTTTTAATTAATGTAAATAGTTACTATATTTTACTCACTTTTTATACCAGAATGCTTTTGGGTTGAAAATATAAATATTATCAAATCGACTTTCTTGCCTATTAATAAGTCTTATTATATTTTTATAATGAGCAATTAAAACAAACAGTGTTGATGTAATTCCAAAAAACATTAAATTGCTTTCAGCAAAAAAGAAAATAGAAATAGGAAAAATAATTGCAGCAGATATTGTTGCAAGGCCAACATATCCAGATAAAATCAAAACACTAATCCAAACTAAAAAACAAATCAAAGCACCGATAGGAAAAATAACAATAATAGTACCTATGAAAGTCGCAGCACCTTTTCCTCCTTTAAATGAAAAATAAATTGGAAAAACATGACCTAGAACAGTTGCAAAAGCACAAGCAATTGGAAGAATTAGTGATTCTGGTGATAATATTTTAGCTATCATTGTTGGGAGTGAACCTTTTAACATATCGAGCAATAAAACGATAGCACCAAATTTTTTACCTAATGCTCTAACTGTATTTGTAGCTCCAGCATTTCCACTACCAATTTGTCTAATATCAACTTTTTTAATTTGGCAAATTATTATACTTGAAGAAATAGCTCCTACTAGATAGGATAAAATGATTAAAATAATTTTTTGTTCGGGGCTAATCATCTATTTTTTGAATAGCAGCTGCAACCGCTCCAGGTCCAGTATGTACACCAAGAGCTCCTCCTATTTTAAGGAGTTCTACTTTTTTAAAGATATTAGATTTTTTTTCGAAAAGTAGTTTGGTTTTTTCTCCATCTTGTTCAGATTGAGCATGTCCAATTAGAACATTGTATGTAAATGAAGGATCTATTTTTTTATTGACCAAGTTAAACAATTTCTGCGGAATATTTTTCTTTCCAAAATAGGCGCCTACGGGCCCCATTGATCCATCACTTTTTACAGAAAGAATAGGTTTAAAATTTAAAATATTTGAAATTGTTTTGAATACTTTTGGAACTCTTCCTCCCTTTACTGAATAACTTAAATCTTTAACCGCGGTAAATACTTCAACATTTTTAATTATTTTCTCAATTTTTTTCACAACTTCTTCATGACTTAAATCATTCTTATTCATAACCTTTGAAATTTGTTCAATACAAAGCCCCATCCCTACTGACATACTTTTACCATCTATAACGGATATGTTTGATCCTGCAGTATTTTTAGCTGCCACGCAAGCTGATTGATATGTACCACTTAGTTTCTCTGGGATATGAAATGATATAATTGAATTGTAATAAGAACTTAAATATTGATATTGTCTTCTAAAATCACCTGGCGTGGGTTGTGAGGTTTTTGGATGTATCGGATTGCTTTGTAATTCTTTATAAAAATCATCTACAGATTGAGAAATTTTATCAATATATCCTTGATTTCCAAAACTATATCTAACCGGGACCATAAATACATCAGAGAATTTTTCAATATCAAAATCAGCGCCAGAGTCTACAACGAGTGCAATTTTATTTGTTTTTCCAGTTTGCATTAATTCTTGCTGTTTATACATATCATCGGCTTTATGATTTTTAGTGACACCATATTTATTACATATTTCAAAAAGCTCGTGAGGCTTATTGACATGTATGTGGATTTTAACTTTTTTCTTTGATCCAGCAATAACTACGCTATCTCCTATCTCCATAATTTTTGATTTTATTTCGTTTTTATCAAGAGAATCACCTTCAATAACACATTCAGTGCAGAACTGATATGTTAAATTTGAAAAATCATGGTTATCTTCAAAATCCTCAAATTCTTGAGGAGTATTAACTATGTGACCTAAATCTTTAATGCGACCTGACTGGATAAATTGATTAATACCTTCTAATAAGTCAACAAATCCTTGAGCACCTGCATCAACCACTCCTGCTTTCTGTAATAATTTCATTTGCTTAGGGGTGTTTTCAAGAGATTTTTGAGCTTCTGCCAGACTCAATTCCATTAGAGGTACAAAGTCGTCATTATCAGTGTTTGAGGTATATTCAGATAAAAAAGTAGATAAATCTTTAAATATTGTTAGAATGGTTCCTTCTTGTGGATCTGATAAAGCATCCCAAGCATTATCAGACGCTTTTCTAAACGCTTCAGCGAAATCTTGAACAGACATTTTATCTTTTTTTTCTAGACTTTCTGATAAACCAACAAAAAACTGAGCTAATATTGCGCCAGAATTTCCCCTTGCTCCATCTAAAGCTAAATCAGCTACTTGCTGTGACATCTCGCCTATCTTAGAAGAAACAGTCCCAGAAGTTCCTTCTAAAATTTCATTTACTGTAAATGCCATGTTAGTCCCTGTATCACCATCTGGGACTGGAAAAACATTAATCTGATTTAAGTAGTCTTGTCTAGATATTAGATTATTGATACCAACAACAATTGATCTGTAAAATCTAATTCCATCAATATATTTTATTTTTTTTGTCATATTTACCTGAATAATACTTTAAAAATTTAATTGTTTTTAAACCATCAAACCACCTATGAAATTGCGAAATAAATTTATTTTCATCAACATTTTCAATTAAACTACCCCATACTTTATTAATATCTATTTGATTTAGGAAATCATTTAATCGATTAATTTTTTTGGTTTCAATAAGTAATTGCTCAAGATTTTTCGTATAAGATGTTTTTATAATTAGAAGAAATTCTTCTAATTTTTTAAATGAATTCTCTGAAAAATAAAGCTGATTTATACTAAACCCTTCTGAACTTTGCTTCATACGATATCCTGTTCCAAGGTATACTCTTGATGAAATTCGTGAAGATGGATATACCAAGTTTTTCTCTATAACATTCATACTTTCAAAATGTTTTGTTAATTCCTGTAAAAAATAAAAATCTTCAGTTGCTTTCATTCTATTCATACCGCCTACAGCAATGTAAGCTGATGATGTACATGTCATACACGAGCCTAGAGATACATAGCCATAAGGAGACCCTGAATTCTTTATATCTTTGGCAGTCTTGAATAAAAACCTTTCATACTCTTGTATGTTTTTATCAATTTTAGATTTATCATTTTTCTGATGTTTAAATCCTACAATAGCACATCCACAATTATGTTTCTCATAATAATCGATTATTGTTTCTAGATAATATTTTGATAATATAACATCTGCATCTGTATAACAAATCACACTGGATTCATTACAATAATTAAGTGCAAGATCTGCACCAATTTTTCTAGATAATCCAACTCCGGCATTTTTTAAGGGTAAGGTTGCATCAATATATGATAAATCAAAATCAAATACATTATCGGATAGATATTTTATGGTTTTATTATTATTATTGATTATATCTTTAGAATCATCAGTTGAATTATTTACTACAATAATTGTTAAGCATCTTTTCAGGTATTCTTTATTTTGATTTGATATGCTTTCTAATAAGTTAGGAATGTTTTTTGATTCAGCTTTTGCAGGTACGATAATAAATGAATCGTAAATTTTTTGAGGTGGCTTAATTACGAGCTTCCAATCTTTTTCTGCCTTTTTATTAAGGTACTTTTTTAATCTAAAGTCAAATTGCATTTTCTATTAGATTATTAATCGCGTCTTTGTCATTTGGAGACACCCATTGGATATTAATTCCACGCTTCTCCATTCTTCTGAACCAGCTCATCTGTCTTTTTGCAAATTGACATATTGCAATATGTAGCTTTTCAATTAAATCTTCTTTAGTTAGTTCATTTTTTAAATAGAGTCCAATAAATTTATACTCTAGTCCAAAGTAATCAAGTCGAGATATATCAAGACCTTTATTAATAAGATTCTCAACCTCATTAATTAACCCCTCATCTAATCTTTCAATTAGACGTTTCTTAATTAGGTCCCTATTATCTTGCCTTTCTTGTTTAATACCTAGCACCAAATAATTATCAAGATTTTGATTAGTAAATATGTCTGGCTTATCGGTTGTTTTATCCATTTCTATCTCTATGGAACGTATAATACGGTTCTTTGTATCTTTTTTTGATGGGTCTTGGTATTTTTCAGGAGACATATTTTGAAATATCCCTAGTAATTCTTCCGTTGATTTTTGATTCAAGGACGCTCTTAGGTCTTGATTTGGTCCAGGAGCATTTTGAAGTCGGTATTTTAATAGGATAGATTCAATGTATAGTCCTGTTCCACCGCATAAAATCGGCAAGTTTTTTCTATTTTTTATTTGATTATAGGATGATAAGAAATCACGTTGAAATTGATAAACACTATAATTCTCTTCAGGGTTTAGTATATCAATAAGGTGGTAGGAGATTTTTTTATCATTTACACAATACTCTTTTAAATCTTTTCCCGTTCCAATATCCATACCTTTATATATTTGCCTTGAATCAGCAGATATAATCTCTCCATTATATATTGATGCTATATCCACAGCAACTTTTGTTTTGCCTGTTGCAGTTGGACCTGTAACAACTATAAAATCGACCTTTTTTTTGTTTGAAGACATAATATTAATTTGCAAAATATATTATCTAAAGTTAAGTAATTATATCAAATTTAAAGAGGATACAGGTTCAGATGAAAAATTATGGTCAAATAGTAGCGATTGGGGGGGGTGGGTTCGGAAGAAATCCTAACAAACCGGTAATAGAGGAGTATATTCTAAAATTAGCTAACACTAAAAAGCCTAAGATAGCTTTTTTCCCAACTGCAAGCGCAGAGGATAAACAGTATATCTTAAATTATTATAAAGCATTCTCAAAATTTAATTGCACCCCAATTAACGTAAGCTTGTTTCAAAAAACTCATGATTTGAATAAGATTATTAATCAGTCAGATATTATATATGTAGGTGGAGGAAACACTAAAAGTATGCTGGCTGTTTTTAGGGAATGGAGACTTGATCAATTTTTAATTTCAGCATATCAGAGTGGTAAAATTCTAGCGGGTGTAAGCGCCGGAGCAATATGCTGGTTTAATCAAGGTGTGACCGATTCGTGGGCGCACGGTCTAAGAGTAATGGATTGTATGGATGTATTAGAGGGGTGTTGTTGCCCTCACTACGATGGAGAAAAAAACAGAAGGCCATCGGTGATGAAATTTGTAGAACAAAACACAATATCTTCATGCTTAGCGATTGAGGATGGTGCGGCTGTACACTATAAGGATAATAAACTTCATACTGCGATATCTTTTTACGAAGATAAAAATGCTTATCATGTCTCTAAAAAAAATGGTCAGATTGTAGAAGACAAAATTAAAAGAATTGAAATCTATTAACAAGCAACAATGCTTGACCTTATATATTCAAATATATTAATTCCTTGGACAATTCTTGGCCTTTTTACATTCATTATATTACTTAAAGTCTCTGCCCCTTATGGAAAATTTACCAGTGATTCTTGGGGACCATCAATGTCATTTAAATGGGGCTGGATGATTCAAGAAATCGTCTCTCCCATTATTTTTTCAATATTCTTTTTATGTAGCGGTGTCCATGATAAAGGTATTACCTGGATATTTTTTATTATTTGGAACGTTCATTACTTTAATCGAAGCGTTCTGTTTCCTCTAAGACAAAAACAAACAGCTAGGTGTCCTGTGGCGATTGTTTTGTCTGCTGTTTTTTTTAATATTATTAATGGTTTTACCAATGGATATTTTTTAGGCTATCTGGCTCAATATGATTTTAACTACATATATAGTCTACAATTTATCATTGGTCTTATCGTACTTTTGCTTGGGGTTGTTATTAATGTGAAATCAGATAATATTTTAATTGGTATTAAAAAGAAGCATAATGATTATCAGATTCCAAACGGTTTTATGTATAAGTATATTTCGTGTCCCAATTATTTTGGTGAAATCATTGAGTGGGTTGGATTTTATATTGTGACAGCATCAGCTCCTGCATTGGTATTTGTTTTTTGGACTATGTGTAATTTAATTCCACGAGCGATATCCAATCACAACTGGTACTTAAATAAATTTTCAGATTATCCTAAAAATAGAAAAGCTGTTATTCCATTTTTAATTTAAAAGTAGTTACTTAAGAAAACTCCTAGGAGTGC
>CEUM01050713.1_pt1 | contig 13082 bp, 11 predicted proteins | sample 356421 | NCBI WGS metagenome assembly CEUM01 (sample SAMEA2622716, study PRJEB7988) | marine metagenome | biome: marine biome (ENVO:00000447); feature: surface water layer (ENVO:00002042); material: "saline water (ENVO:00002010), including plankton (ENVO:xxxxxxxx)" | depth 5 m | reverse complement strand
TGCTGGTTGTTTAGGCGTGCTGCGGCTTCGGCTTGTTGGCGCATCGCTTCCAATCGTGCGTAAGCATCATTCTGTGCATTGACTTGTTGCTGCTGCATTTGTATTGCAATCAACCTAATTTGTTCAGCTTCCGCACGCAGTCTTGCCAATAACTGTTCACTTGGCTGTGCAGTGCCACAAAAACGGCAAAATCGCACACCATCTTGATGTTGGTTGCCGCAATTTACACAGAAGCCCATGATTATCCCTACCCGCCGTTATATTTGAGTCAATCGTTTTCATTGCATTGCTGTCAATTCGAGGAATACAGGCCATGTCTCAAAACCAGTAGCCATCGCTCGCTCACTGATGTCTTCCCACCGAACGTCATCCATCATGTCTGACGGAGCAATGCCTGCTTCAAGTAATTCAGTGACCAAGGCACGGAACTCAATTTCGACATCCGACATCTCAACAACCTCTTCAACTTCTTCGATAACGGGAATTTCGACATTCGTGATTGGTTCGGGGGCTTGCAGTAATTCAACCTCATCGATAACCGGAATAGTTTCAACCTTTGATATTGGTAATTCTACGTTTACTACGGTGTCTGACTGATTGGTGATTTCCTCCATCATTTGATCAGAGAAGTTGTCTAAAACAGCATCGAGAGAAGCCTCTTCTTCAGTTTTTATTTGAGGTGGCAGAGTCTCTACAGGGACTTCTTGTTCGGTAATCTGCGCTTTCTTAACCAGGCGTCCAACTCCCAAAACCTCTGCTTGTTGTCTCGCCAATTCAGCAGCTTGTCGACGGGGCAAAGATACGAAGCATTTACCGGGTATTGATTTGGGTGGAAATGGTAAGAAGTACTTGTTCAATGGTTCTACATCTGGGTGCCTAAAACACAAGATGTTCATTGTCTCAAAGCCTCTTTGAGCCGGCAATCCCATAGAAAAGGGAACAGGCATTACATCAATCGTTCCTCTTAGCCATTTTTCATGACCGATGAGATGCTGCATCCACGGTCCAAGGTCAAGACTTGCTAAGTCAACAAATTGGAATGATGCAGAGCGGGGATCAAATCCCTGCTCTTCGAGCAATTTTGCCTCGTCTCTCGGTCGGTGAAACACCGTCATAACTGGTTGACCATGTTCAATCATGTCACCATGTAATTCCATCATCTTGCGATGTTGACGGGGAAACATTAGGAGAATTAGCATTCGAGCGGCTTTTTCATCCCAAATTTCATCCCATCTAGACTCGGCTTCAACATATAGTTGGCCGATTGTCATGTCCGGTATCATTGCGGTGATTCCCATTGCGCACCAGTAAAACGCACCGCAAACAATACTTTAGGCATACCGTATTGAAGTTAGGATTTGTTTGCCAGTACAAATTCAGCCAGATATACGACGCCGCCTGCCGCACCTCTAACGGTATTATGTGAAAAAGCAGTGAATGAAATTGTGTTGCCTTGTACCGCAATACCGCCGACTACAACCGCCATGCCAGCCTTGAGGTCAGTCGTTGGGTTGGGATTGTTGTCGAATTCAATACCGTTACTCCACAAGTGTTTTTCTGGATGAATTTCTTTGACAACATGAATCGCTTTTACCGGCCCACTGGGTAGAGTTTGGAACTCATTACTCGCCTCAAATGCTTTGATAATATCTGTAACTAAGACCTCGCCTTCGACTTGGACATCAACGAATACTTGGTGGCCATCCCTACGAGCAATTCGCTGACATGATATGTCGATTGGAAAATCTGCTGGGAGGTGATTGGTTAGGCTTGCCTCACCCATTACATGCAGTAACTCTGCAGCCGTTTTATCGGCTTCTCCATCGATGTGTGGATTGACATTACCTGCTAAGGCTTGCGGATCGGTCAATAATTCCCAACCAGCACCCGATAACGCTTGCTCACTCCTCATTCTAACTGAGTTAATTTTGGTTATCTTACTTATTTGATTTAATGGAATTGCGAGTGGTATTAGTGTACAATTTGTGGCGCAGTAATGCATAGACTCAGCATAGTGCTGAGCATTTATCTCAGGAATAATCATCGGGATACCAGTTACTCTGCGATAAGTACTGGCATTCGAGAATACCATTATTCCAGCCTCAGCTAATTGTTTTTCAACGACTGTTGCCACTGATGTTGGAAGAGCCGAGAACGCCACTGTAATTCCCAAGTTTTGGCATTGCTTTGCTAGGTTTGGTGAGTTTGCATCCAAAACGGTTTGTGACTCAATTGTAGGTCTTGCCTCATCAAGTCGCCAAGGAATAGAACTCAATGGTCTGCCTAAAGTTGCTTGACTACCGGCCACAGCACCAATCTCAAACATTGGATGATTGGCTAATCGTTGTTGCAAACGTTGACCAACTAGCCCACTAGCGCCAAGAATTAGGCACTTGTACCGGCTCATGGTGTTAGGGTCTAAGTCATTGAATTTGATTGCTTGCTTAATCCATATCCAAGTTTCCTTTCCCAGTGATTACTTCGACAGGGTTGGGAAAAATTCGTCGGACTAATAATTTCTTGAATATTATCCATCCGTCTACAACAGAGCCGAGTTTTGCCTCACCAATCCTCGACCGATAATTAATCGGTATTGCTGCGATTTCCAAACCTTCCTTGACGCATGAAGTATACATTTCAGCCTCGATCTCAAAGCGCATAGAATTTAATTTTAATTTGGCAATTGCTGATTTGTTAAAACCCCAATATCCAGTGCACAAGTCATTGGTTGATACTCCATAAAGGGCGGAAGCAATCCATGTCAACATGTGATTGCCAAAATAATTCAATCGAGTCATGGCTCCAGGCTCAATATTACCGCGTAACCTATCGCCAACAACAACATCATATTCGGCTAATTGGGCAAGGAATTTTGGTATTTCCAAAGGGTCGTAAGTACCATCAGAGTCCAGCATAACAAGAGCATCCATGTTGCTCTGGAGGAATTTGTTGAAACCGGTTCTCATAGCCGCACCTTTGCCATAACCGGCCTGTTTGATAACCTTGCAATCATACTCAGCAGCAATTTCAATGGATAAATCACTGCTACCTCCATCGATGACCCAAACCTCAGCATCCCATCCCAAATCGCTCAGTTTTTGTTTTGGAATTTGTGGTAATATTTCCCGTAAACCATACTCCTCATCTAAAGTGGGGAGCATGACAACTAGATTCTTCATCGTCTCGGTCAGGCTGTAATCTGTTTTGATGCCTTCGATAGATTATTCGTTCAAATGTCAATTTCAAGCCAATGGAGTCTTATTCCACTTGAGTCAAACAATTTATCTCCCCGACCAGAAAGGCCTGAGGGATTTATCCAAAGACTTGATTCGGCTGATTCGCTCCACGAAATATCCATTGAGATTTGATTTAGAGTCTCATTGAGAACGAAGCAGTTCCGATGCCAGCCAGCCTCGGTATTATCTACTCTGGTGGCTTGGTTGCCAATCGTTATTGTGAATGGCTCAACATTTCCAACAGATTCGAAGAATAAACATGTTTGCGAATTGACAAAAGCAGTCCTACTCAAATCAAATCTTATTGTTGAGGCATCTCCTTCCTCAATGAATGCGCGATAATCGCTAGCCATTTGCCCGAAGGTTGTGTATCGATTATCACGCCACGGGTCTAAGCGTAATTCACAACCCTCGACGCAATATGTTTCATTTACCGCAGCGATTATTGATTGTTGAGAGTTTCCTGCTGGATTAAATTGCCACAACCTACTACCATCAAAGTCCTCTACAATACTCCAATATCTCGATTCTGCCAATTCCCAACCGATAGTTCCGATTGGTGAACTTACCGCATAGTCAATACCGAGAGAATTTATTTTTGACACATTATCGTACTTTATTGCTGAAGTTGCTAATGGGTGAATAGTTTCATCAATTTTCAACAGTCCCAACGACGGAATACTAGTCGTTTCAATGTCACTCCGTAAGTTGTAAACATAGCCCCAATGGTTATTTTCGGTGTAAACTATACTGTCTGGGGGTAACTTTTCTAATGCGTCTCTAATTGCTAGGTCTCCCTTGGTTAGTGGCCTCAATTCATCGTGCTGAGCAATCTGAACGACTACAACATTGGCGATTATGATGCCAACCAGCACTATGCTCGACAATACTCGCGTGAATTTTTCGTTTAGCGTTGGGTCCCAATTTATTGACAACAACCCTCGTTGCGCTTCAAGAGAATTTAGTCCGGTTGAAGGGCTTATCCAAAGTGCTACTAATGCCGCTAATGGGATGTGAAATGCGTGTAATCCCATCGAGTATAGGGTGTATGAAAGCAAAGATAGTACCGGAATATTCTGTAAGCCTTCAATCAAGTGAATTGCAGTCAGCACCCACAGCATTGCAATCCAAGATATGAGTAATCTACCTTCGACAGTTTTACGTAATTTCCAGCCGGCAAGAATTGACAACATCAACAACAGACCGTTGTAAGTTATCAGGGGTCGACCTCCTTGCCATCCATATTCAGCAAATACGGCAGTATCAAGCATCCTCGGCGCTAAGAATATCACTGAAATAGCGGCTGCTAAGGTAATTAAAATCGAACATGACAAGAATAATTTTTGCATGTTTTCACTGTATTCCGAACGGAGGCTCAAACCGATTATTATGTGAGCAACCATCAACAAACCGAGGTAAATCGCACCAGTTGGATGAATCAAGGCGACACAGGAAACTGCTATTATGAAACCACGTGTATGGTGCGCTCCTCTACTAGATGAGGGACGAAGCAGTACTAGCAAACCTACGACCAGTCCTAGCTGACTTGCAACGGTGGGGAATCCTGAATCATAGGCTTTAGCAAAAAGGCCAAATCCGAGGGCAAATGAGATAAAAAATTGCCCACCTGCTCCGTGGTGATCCATCGCTCCAGCGACACCAATTATCAATACAGCAAGAGTGTAGTGTCCAAGGTGAAATACTGTAGTTCCGGTATCAATATCCAACAGTTCTCCTAGCCAACCAGCCAACGCAGGAAAAGCCGGAGGATATGTCCAAGAGCCTTCATTCACTCCGCTTAGAATCATGTTGCCATTTTCTGAGATTTGGCCTGCTAAAACTGCAAAACCAATCCAGTCAACACCAAACGGTAATTTTTGGAACATGGGCAGTATCAGTACCCCAAGACACAATAAGGCACCAGTCACCATGCCGAATTTGAACCTATTCGATTGAAACCATTGCTGCGCAGACACCTCATCAGTTATGTCCTGGTCATCATTCTCTAACACCATACCGTGCATTGCGGCCTCTAGTTTTTGCCACTCAGTCAACCCTTTCTCAATATTTACTCTTCGCTTCAAGTGAGCGATTGCAAGAGTGTTTAACAATAATATTACCGCAGATGCAAGGCTCCATGTCCAAAGCCCACTCAGCACAACAAGTCCACATACCCCATAAATCAACAATAAACCCAAAGCAGGGCTAAGCATTGCCTTGCGCCATATGTCAGCCGTACCATCAAGTACTTTGCAAAGAGCATATCCCGGTATGACACTAATGGCTAACAGCACAGCAGTAGCCACAATCATACAAAGGCCTATGCGATTAAGGTCTTGACTTTTCGGCCAATAATCAATAATATCGGCGAATTAGGACTGCCATGGCAGACCCCGATTCGCTATTTCATCCAATAGTGAAACTGCCGGAGCAGTATTGGGTATTTGACTTTACAAAGGGGCCAAATTCAAATTGGGAGTGCCCTTTTGAATATCAGATTGGAAGATATGATGAACACCGACCTGGCATGTACACGACCGAACTATTCGGGGGTGAACGCGACCTTCACGTTGGTTTAGACATCGGCGCTCCAGTGGATACTGAAGTCTTTGCTTTTGGTGATGGTGTAGTATACAGTAAGGGAATAAATCCTGAAGCCGGCTCTTATGGTCCGACAATAATTACCGAACATCACCTGACCTTGCCGGTAACTGTTGGCTCGAGTGAATTGACTCCACCGAGAACGTTTTGGGTACTTCATGGGCATCTCTCAACCACTTCTTTGGAAATGGTTGAAGTTGGCCAGTCAATAAGTAAAGGTCAAGTTATTGCAACAATCGGTAATGAGCAGGAAAACGGTGGTTGGCCACCTCACATACATGTACAGATTTCAGTGGTTAGACCAGAGGTCAATGATTTACCCGGGGTCGTGAAATTATCTGAGCGTGATGATGCGCTTCAGAAATATCCGGATCCTCGGTTAATTGCTGGACAACTATACTGATTTAGTAGACTTAATCTTGACCGGCCAAGAAATTTTTCAACGAGTTAATTGGTCCGATAGCCGATGGATCTTTACCGTGGATGAGTCCTAAAGCAATTGACAACCAATCCATAACTATGCATAGGTGCAACAATGCCTCAAGTAATGACTCACCTTCACCGTGAATGCGCCATGCCATGTCACTAGGCGTATGCGCAATCATCCATTCCAAACGCTTGATAACTCTCGAGTGCATACCATTCCAAGTTAAGAACAAAATCACGTTTTCGCCAACGCTAAAATCAGCGTCATCACCAACCCCACCCCAAGCAACACTCTCATTGTGATTCATCTCAGGGAAGATTCCGATTCTTGCAAATCTTGCTGAATTCTCGTTAAGTTGATTTTTGAACCGATTGAGAGCTGGCATAATTTCTGTTGGTCCAAGCAGGGCAATTGGTTGAGATGCCATGTATGAGATTAGTTCGACAACATCAGAATCATCATTGTTTATGAAGTCGTAATCCTCGACAATTAGTTGTAATCGCTGCAACATTGCTTCATCATCGTCATCGTTTGGCAATATGCCAATGCCGCGAAATAGCGCTAATTGGCGTGAGAATATATGTCCGAATGCTGAACGCGGAGGCTGTCCACCTATCGATGGGATGAAATAACAATTGTAGTGCAATTCAGCAAGTCCTGATAGTATGCCACCGGTTGATATTACCACCACAGTAGCACCCAATTTTAGGGCTATTTCAGTCGCTGCTATGGCTTCCTCAGTATTGCCACTATGTGAGGTCGAGATAATCAACCATTTTTCATCCCACCACGATGGTAAAACATAATCCCTTTGCACAACAACTGGTATGCTACCCTTTAGATTGCATAGTGCAGATAAAAAATCACCACCGGCTGCAGAGCCACCCATGCCAAGTGCAATCACTCCCTTCCATTCTGTGTTGCCAATCTCTTCCATCCAAGGGTAGCGTTCTTGGTTTACACTTCGTAGGCCTTTGCGGATATCTTCAACGAACGCTCGAGTGAAGCCGATCATGTCTTCACTATCAAGCGATGTTGCCAATTCACTAAAATTGATATCCGCCATCATTTGATGCTTAGAGTCATCCTTTTTACTCTATACTACTATTTTCATCAATAGCCATGCGATGCAGAGCAATCCACTCGCCTTCAAAGCGAGCAATTCGCAGGGATCTGCTACCCTGGTGGTCCCAAGGTAATCGCACCGATGCCATAGTCCAAGTTGTAGGGTCAAGGAATTCACCGACTGATGAATCTTGATTGATTAAATCGACAACAATGTGTTCGGACATACGAGCAAGAACTTGTGATGATTCTAAGTCACGCCATGTCGCACCTGTTCGTTCTTGACGGTCAATTCGCTCAACAATCGCACCATCTTTACTCCACGATGCGGGTCGCCAAAGGTGGTCGCGCCATCTAATTACATCACCTAGTTCATAGCCAGGTTTACGGTACAGCAGTGTCAATCTTGTGACATCTATACCGTCTTTTCGGCCAACTGTAGAATTGGTTTCTACTACTTGCCCGCCATATTCTTTGGTTAGGTGTCGGCCCCATGCCCGAGCCAGTCCTTTGCTTCCCATGACAACATCATAGCCTCCAGTAACTGGGCCTTCATTAGTAATGAAAAACATCGGGTCATCAGATAGTGACTCTTTGACTACATCGAGGGTGGCTCGTAAACTCTCATATTCTGATTCGCTTAATTTTCTGCCACTCGAGCGAAGTTGTACCGTCGCCTCATAGTAATTACCAGCTCGACGAGTACAGGTTAAACAGACACCATTAGCCATTCTCGCACGCATAGTGTGCTCTTCTTGGAATAACAATGAATCGATAACTCCCTCCAGTTGCAGATGAATCAGGGTATGTCTGTCTGAGACTTTTCTTGTTTCGAAAGCAATACCAATATCTTCAGCATCAACATGAAACTTTAGATTTCGCTGAATTAATTCGTCCCATACTTCTTCCTCAGTGATGTTGACCCACTTGCCTTGTATCTCAACAATTCCGCATCTTGCGCAGCGAACCCATGGTACATTTTCTGGGACTTCAGCCAATTTCACTCGTTTACGGAGACATGCCTCGCACATGCGCTCACCGAATAGTGGCGGTGGTGCACCGCACACCAAACAGAAATCTGCACCGAGTTCTGACATGCCTTCACCGCCCACTCCTAGATGCTTGTTGGTTTCAATCTGTGCCAAGGTCAGTTGTCATTTGTATCATTTACTGATGCGACTGAATCCGAGTCTACTGATTTGATATTCAGGCTTTGCTCCATGGCGTTAATCCGCTGTTCTAAATTGCGACTTCGAGACACTACAGTCCATGTCCAAATTGCCAATCCAAAGATCATTCCTAAATAGGCAATTGAGAGATATGTTTTGTCTTCCATTTACTCACCATCCAACTCCTTTTGCAATCTCTCTAATCGTTGCTCAAATTTGGTAATTTCCATTGATGTTAGAATGTGGCCGACAATTAGAGTGGTAAATGAGATTGCGCCAATCATCAAAACTAACGCCATGTCTCCAGAAATGGAACTTTCCTCATCGCCGCCAATCACGGGCCCGGGGTGTCTGATTACCCAAATTCTTGTGGCAACATAAGTAAGCGGAACCAAGACAAAACCATACAGTCCAAAGGTCGAGAAGGTGTCTCTGCTCTCAACTCCATCCGGTTGACTTTGTCGACCGAGTACCAAAAATAATGCCAGAAGCGTCAGCAATCCAAAGGTGTTGAGCCGCCAATCTTCCCAGTCCCACGGCGTGCCCCATTCTGCAGCGCCCCAAACACATCCTGACCAAACGGCCATCAATCCGCAGGCCAATCCAGCTTCTGACCCAGCAATATGCAATTTCCATCCGAGTGGACTGCGTTTGAAAAACCACAATGCAGAGCCCACGAATAAAACGGCAAAAGCGATGAATGCAGCCCATGCTGCTGGAACGTGCCAGTAGAATATCCGTTGTGATTCAGGTGCTTGAAATGCATTGATATTGACGCTTGGCGCCCAATTAAATGCGAGAAATAGAGTAATCATTAGACCGATGAAACCCAGACCGAGAACAACCTCTCCAGCCCTAACTCGCATGGGTTTGGCTCGTTAATCCCCTTATTGAAGTTGAAGGTTATAACGCGGCACAATAATCTACTACTATACCCCACGGTAAAATTAGAATTGGGGTTAGTAATCTAATGAACACAGCGTTACTACGCGCCAATCTAATAGTGCTCATTTGGAGAAATCTAACCGCTATTGAGGTGAAGAGGGTGATTAATCCTCCCACGATAATAATTCGTAAGTCGACGCTTTGAAGGAAAATTTGCATTGCAATTGCCGTGATGATCATGCCACTTAGAGCACTCTCAGCGTAGGAATGTGGCACTGTGTTATGTTGAGACCGCCACCAATCAATCGCCCGATGTTCAGCAAGAATCTTGAATACCGAATCTCCAATTAATCCCATGGTAAATGCAGGAGCTAAAGTAAAACCCATCAGAATAATTTCTTCATCGGTCAATGTCAATGGGTCTGCTATCGAGAGTAATGTTCCCATTACCAATAGGGCAGCCAACCAATTTCTCTGCAGTGAAACCAAGGTGCTGAAATTTAGTTTCCAGCCAATTTTTGTATTGAGTAGAGAATATTTTTTGTCCTTTGAGATAACTGTCCATGTGTCGGTGTTTTCGGGTCTATTGCTTTGTGCAGTACTAAGGTCATGCATAGTAGTGGCACATTCGAACAACCTCTTGTCATGTGATGCTATGACTATTGCGTGTCCGAGATTTCTTAACATGTGAAGGTGGCTGACCAACATTTCAACAGATGTATCATCAAGGCCCGAATCTGGCTCATCGAGCAAAATAATTCTCGGTTCAGCACTTACCATTCCCGGAATAAGACCTGAAAGAACCGCTACTTTTCTCATTTGGCCACCCGAAAGGTGAGCGATTTTGTCATTTCGACGATTGCTAATCTTGTAATCCTCCAATAATGGTTTAGAATCGAAGGATTTCCCACATAGGCTTACGACATCTTGAAACCGTTGTTCAATAGTTTGGCTTTGAACTAAACAGTTTGATTGTAAAGTCAGGCCGAATGGTTTCGGGGGATTAATTCTCCTTCCATCACCGTCACAAACAATTTTTCCGTGGTGTCTTACTGTACCGCTCTCCATTGGGAGAAGTCGTGCGGCAGTCTCGATGACGGTTGATTTTCCAGCACCATTTTCACCGTATAGTATGACACATTCACCAGATTTGACAGTTAGTGAAAAATTGTTCAACACCACTCCCATACCGCGCCGAACAGTAACACCGTCCAGTTCGAGGAGAGCCTCTGCCATGGTTGTGCTATTGACACAACAGCCATGAATCCTACCATTTGGTAATATTGTTGCACTAATTCAAAAATACCCAGCACCAAGCGTTGTCATGGCGGCCCAGTTTACGCAGTTCAGCGTAGTCGAAAGTTGTCTGTTTGTAGTTTGGCTAATCGCAGTGCTGTGGCCGCTAGTATACTCTTATCGGCATAAAACGTCGTTCGCTCTTTCCATGACGGTTGGCTTACTATTGGGATATCTTGTCCAGGTAATTTGGTCATTACTGTACAATTTTGACTTGGTTTCGTTATGGTTGTGGAGTGATTTGTGGATGGTTCCAACTGAAGCAAAGCAACCATCAGGATGGATTACCTTCATTTCTGCAGGTTTTCTCCACAGTCAGTTTGATGCTACTCACGTGCTTGGGAATATCTTGGTGATTTCACTGGTAGGAATTCCTCTCGAGCAAAGGCTTGGCAGAAATCGGTTTGCTGTGGTGTATTTTATCGGGTTAGTGGGCGGTTCAATTGCATGGTTCATGTTCAACATAGATTCATCAAGACCTGCACTCGGTGCTTCAGGTGCGGCGTTTGGTCTATTTGGAGCATATTTGGCAGGTTGGCCAAAGGACGAGATACCGTTTCCGCTAATTTTAATTCGCAAATGGCCAGTGTTTTATCTAGCATTGATTTATTTTGGTCTCGAGGTGGTGAGGGCATACTCAACTTATGGACTTGAGAGGCCAAGCGATGTCGGCCATATGGCTCACTTGGGTGGTTTCATCTTAGCCTATGTTATGCTACCATTAGTTGCTAAAGGCGGGCCTGTTGCAATGGGGATTGAGGATGGTGGCCCGTCATCTTCGAGTGAGGTCATAAATCGTCTTAGGCAAATAAAAAAGCAGATGACAGATCTATCTGAAGTCGGAAATCCGTGGGAATCACAGGGCTATGAATTGCCTAAGAAATTACGCGAATCTGTCAAGAGTTTGATGGAATCCAGCGATGAGCCTGAAACAAGGCTGGCTTGGATGGAACACATTGCTGATTTGTCAGTATGTCCTGAATGCGGTAGTAAGTTGGGTGTAGTAGAGCGTTCAGACGGCCCGCACTTACAGTGCCCCAAAAGCCCTGAACATTTCAATTGGCCATAATTTCCCCAAACCCCCTAAGGGGGTTGGGGAAGGGTCGAGAAATGGATACTATCAAAACATGGTTGAGCCTCAGGTATCCTGCCGAAGGGGTCAAGTTCAATGAGTTCTAACAATGGTTTACGTCGCTCAGCGATTTCAATTGTCTTGATTTTCCTACTCTCGATAAGTTCTGCTGCGGCCTCTGCAATCACCACCGATAGCCATGAAGACTCGATTAACAGCGAGCCTGCGACCCACAGCACGCCGATTCTAATCGATGGACTCCCGCCGCTGATGTGCGGTGATGAATTGTGTGACCGGCCTTTGAGATTAAATCTGAGAGCAGACATGCCGGCTGCAGAACGAGATGGCTGGTGGCTTGCTTATGGACCCGATCTTGACTGGAACGGAATGGATGATAGGTTACAACGAGTTATCGCCGGCCATGATTCTATCTCCCCAACCTCAATAATCGGCGACGATGGCAGGAAAACAGTAGCAATAGTTGTCGATTACGCCTGGCATCCAACTGACATTGAAGCTGATGAATTAGCGTCAGTGTTGTACGCTCATAATTGGGTTGGTGAAGATGCAGGAGCTTGGTTTGACCGACCAGAAAGCATTGACTCAATCGTAGTCGACAAAGTGCCAGTGAGCGCACTGATGGATATTTATCACCTGCATGGAGTAGTTGTTATTGAGATGCAGAATGTAATGGTTCCATCAAATGATATTGCTGGAAAGGCAACTCGTTCAATGCCTTCTGATGTTTATACCGAAACAGCATTTGAACGCGGCTATACGGGTGATGGAGTAGTAATTGCAATCTTAGACACAGGTGTTGATAATGAACATCGCTCGCTAAATGATTTTGATGACGAGAATGATGCGCCAGACACAAATCCACTATCATATGATGACCACAAATGGGTAGCAGGATACGATGCGACATCTGCAGCATCCAATCCAGACGGTACGCAAGACCCAGATGATGGCCAAGGTCATGGTACGCACGTAGCGGGTTCAGCATTGGGTACCGGTGATTCGTCAAGAGTACACGTCGGGACTGCTCCGGGCGCTTACTTGGTTGATATCAAAGTTCTAACCGACGCAGGTGGGACAAATTCTCAATATTCTATCAACGGTATTCAGTGGATGATTAACAATGCAGACACCGACTGGGGGCACAACTCCTCAAGTAGGGGAATTCAAATTGGTTCGATGTCATTTGGTTCACTATCTTCACCATTAAACCCTGGTGATGAAGGTGATAACGGGACCGGAGGAGAGGCTCGTCTAATCAATAACGCTACAGAGAATTCCGACATAGTATGCGTCATTGCGATGGGTAATGA
>CEUM01127367.1_pt1 | contig 13085 bp, 14 predicted proteins | sample 356421 | NCBI WGS metagenome assembly CEUM01 (sample SAMEA2622716, study PRJEB7988) | marine metagenome | biome: marine biome (ENVO:00000447); feature: surface water layer (ENVO:00002042); material: "saline water (ENVO:00002010), including plankton (ENVO:xxxxxxxx)" | depth 5 m | reverse complement strand
TCGAGCCGTTTTATCCGCCCGGCCGCATAGTATTCTTCAAGTTGGCGGACGATCTCGCGGCCATCGTCCGATCCCGCTGCCTCCATCAGCTCGCGGAAATATTTCGGGCCGTCTTTTAGCGCGTCTTCGACCGGCATGTGCGGCCGTTGCCGGAAAACCGGCGGGTCCGGTACTTTCCATTCCTGGTCGCCCGCCCGGCCGAAAGGCCTAGTCAGATCGAAGCCGGCTTTTGATCCGGCGCGTTCGCCTTCGAGGGACGGGTCGAGCGGCACCGCACGATAACCAGAGGACGATACGAAATCCCGGTGGCTCTGGAACCGCGTGCCGAGCGCCCACTCCATCTGCGCGTCATCGAAAACGTCAATGTCGGAGTCCACCACGAATACGTGCTTAGTATCGGCGGTCGATCCGAAGGCTGCAGCGATGGCGTTGCGCGCCTCGCCAGGCATCCGCTGGTTCAGCGCGATGCGGATATTGTACATGCCGCCGGTTGCCGGTGGACAGTACACCGCGACCGGCTCGCGCACCGCGTTTTCTAAGGCCGTCCAAACCGCCTGTTCGGTGCGCAACGCGCAGAGCTGCGCCGTGTCGGTTGTGGCCATATTGCGCCCGCCGATGGTTGCGGTCTGGAACACCGCGTCCTCGCGGTGGGTGATGGCCGTCAGGTGAAAGACCGGGTTCTGTTTCAGGCGGCCGTAATAGCCCACATATTCGCCGTAAGGGCCTTCCGGCTCAGTCCACCCTTCCGCATCGAGATAGCCTTCGATGATGTATTCCGCATCAGCCGGTACCCGAAGGTCGCTGGTGGCGCATTTTACCAGGGGTACGGGTTCTCCCCTCAGCCCGCCCATCAGGGCGAGTTCGTCGGCCGGGGGCGTCATCGACAGGGCGGCGATGGCGTCAGCTGGATGAAACCCGACGGCGAAGGCAACCGGCAGGCGGTCGCCGTTGCCTTGGGTACTGCCATAGATAGCACGCAGATCGCTCGGCGCGTTGAGATCAATCCCAGCGTCCTGCCGCCCGCGCAGCATGAGCCGCCGCATACCTACATTTGTGCGCCCGCCGTCCGGGCTGAGAGAAAAATCCAGGGTCGCTGAAATATAGGGTGCCCCGTCTTCGCCATGCTGCAGGTGGACCGGCAGCTCCGTCAGGTCGGCTTCGTTGTCGCGCAGAACCACCTGTTGCACTGGCGCATCCTCGGCATCGATTTCAACCGGGTTTATCGGCGTTCGCAGGCGCGTGATAACCTCCGACAGCAAGTCGCGCTCCTCGACGCCGAGCGATGCGGCCAGCCGACTGCGGGATCCCATGACGTTGCCGGCCAGTTCCTGACCGTCAGGCCCTGCGTTGCGGAACCAGGTGCCGTTGGGATTTCCTTCCAGGCGGTCCGCGACCGCGGCAAGCGGGGTTCTGGACTCAATGACTTCGACGTCCCCGTTTTTGGCCATCTCTTCGACGAAGCGGCGGAAACGGAATTTCTCGGTGTCGATTGTCATGATCCAATCTCCATGGCTGACAAGATGAGCGACCAAAATGCAGCCGGGTCTTCCACGTGAGCATTGTGTCCGAGACCGGGCAGCTCTTGGGCCTCCGCATCCAGGGTCCGGAGTTCTGCCACGGAGACCATCCGGTCATGTTCGCCCGACGCCAACACCACCGGTGCCCGAGCGGCGGCGTATATATCGCGTGTATCCGCGTCGGCAACCATCGCGGCCCGATTGTCGGCAGCGAGCCGCCATTTACCTTTTTCCTCGACTACGCCCGTACCGGCAAATTCCGAAGCCGGATCGGCGACACCCTTCAGCCCGGTGACTAGGATGAATCTCTCCCTCGCGTCGTCTTCGCTGTCGAACCACTTGACGGGCATATCGATCAGCTTGAACAGCCCTGCGCGTTCTTCTTCCGTCCAGTCTACCTTGACCCCGGAGGTGACGACCGCTTTCGGCATCACACCAAACCAGCCGGAGGCCATCAGGATCCCCACCAGGCCCCCCATCGAATGTCCTGCCAGATACAGTTCCTTCACATCGCTCACGAGATCGGCCATATCCGAGGCATGGCAGGCGATGCCGTAACGGTCACTGTGGGACGAGCGCCCGTGTCCCCGCATATCAGGAATGATCCAGCGCCCTGGCCAGTGTTTTTCCAGCAACGGGCGCAGACCGTCCCAGATACGGCCGGTACCGGACAGCCCGTGCATCAGCAGTAGGGTAGGTCCTGTGTCCCTGCCGCCTTGATCGACCCAGAGCTCAGTGCCTACGGCGGGGCGCAAGCTCATCTGCCCTTCCAGTCCGGCTTGCGTTTTTCCCGGAAGGCGGCGTTGCCCTCGCGGGAATCCTCCGACTGGATCAGAACCGATTGTCCAAGGCGTTCGATCAGGCGGCCGGTTTCGGTGTCGGTGTTCTGACAGGTATTGATGACATGCTTTGCCATGCCCAATGCGAGCGGTGCCCGTTCTGCAAGGATACGGGCGAAGGCTAGCGTGCCTTGAAGCAGGTCGTCGGGCGCGAATACGCGGTTGGCTAGCCCCCATTGTTCAGCGGTTGCCGCATCGACTGGCATGGTGGTCATCATCATTTCCTTGAGCCGGCCGATACCGATCATCTGTATCATGCGCGATGCGGCACCGGATGCTGGAATGACGCCGATATTGTTCTCTGTAAGGACGAATTCCGCGTCTTCCGACACGGTCCGGAAATCGCTGGCAATGGCGATTTCCACGCCGCCGCCCGCACAGATGCCGTTAATCATCGAGATAACAGGTTTTTCCATATTTTCGATGTCGTCCAGCATTTCGTGATTGGCGCGCACATAGGCCCGGTACTGCGGAGACGGCAGGTTGTTCTCGTAATCCAGTCCAAGAATATCGCGCCCTGAACAAAATCCTCTGCCAGCGCCGGTGATGATCAGAACGCGGATTTTTTCATCGAAGTTCACGTTCCAAATTACCGAGCGTAGTTCCCGGATCATGCGTTCGTCGAAGGCGTTCAGCTTGCCGGGCCGGTTCAGCGTCAACAGACCGATCCCGTGCTCGATCACTTCGTAGGTAACGGTTCTGTAGTCGTCCGGATGGTCGATAAACCCGATCGGCTTTCCGTCGGTATCGAGGCGGACTGTCGGTTCTTCCGACATGGGCATGGGTCTCCTATGTGTCCTGGAAACATCATGTCGGGCCGAGAGAGGGCGATCAAGCCGTGCCGAGTGTCGCTATCTACAATCTCTATGACCGTCGATAAAGGCGGCAATGCGGTCGTTGACCGGGGCGATGTCGTCGAACGGTCGGGCGACGGCAAGGATGATCTGGTAGTGACCGATGTCAGGCAGAATAACTGTGTCGACGCTGTTGCCACTTGCTTTCAGAGCGTTGGCGAAGTCAACGGTATTCGACGGTCTTACCGTCGTATCTCCGTCGCCATGCAGCAAAAGATACGGAGGTTGCCCTTTTGCGACCTGCTTCACCGGTCGCGCGGGGTCGGTGGTTTTGAGGTCCGCGAACACGGCGCGGGTGCTCCGGTATCTGAGCGGATCGAAGGCGTAGGGGCCGGCTAGTCCGATCACGCCGCAGATGGTGCCGGCCGGGACCCCTGCATCCCGCAGATATTGGCGGTCGGCGGATAGGAGCGCGGCTATGTGGGCCCCGGCGGAATGACCGGCCAAGAACAACGACGTTTTCCGCCCATCTGGCAGGCGAATATTTTCTGCCGTCCACCGAACCGCCTTGGCCGCGTCGTTCATAAACGCGGGAAAACGCGCCTGCGGGTAAAGCCGGTAGTCGGGAATGATCACGGTGTAGCCGCGTTGCGTCAGCGCGTCTGCGACGAAGCGGTACTTGCCCCGTTCGCCGGATTTCCAGCTACCACCATAGAAAAAAACGATGACCGGCGCGTCTTCCGCCGGGAAATTGGGGCGGTAGACATCCAGCTTCTGGCGAGGAAGATCTCCGTAGACTATGCCTGCCTGGCGCTGGTAGTCGCCGTCGGGAACGACGGCATCTAGCAGACCAAGGGGTGAGCATCCTGAAACAAGGGCCGGGAGAAACGCCACCGCACGGGACCGCTGGGTGACGAGCTGGTAAATACGGCGCAGTTTCATAGGTGTCCCCGAGACCGGAAGAATCGCAATAGTGTACGCGATCCCGGTCTGCCCGGATTTCAGACGATCAGAACGCTCATCCCAGTCGTCGATCGGCTTTCCATGTCTCTGTGCGCCTCTGCGACCTCGGCTAGCGGGTATCGCCGCTCTACCGGGATATTGACCACGCCACGGGACACGACGTCGATCAGATCCTGCGCGCGATTCAGCATCTCTTCGCGGTTGCGGACATGCCAGAGATAGGCGGCGCTGGTCACGTAGAGCGAGCCCATATGGTTGAGACGAAAGATGTCGAATGGAGGTATCGGCCCCGATGCGGTGCCGTAGGATACCAACAGCCCCTTCGGGCGCAGACAGTGCAGCGATTCCTCGAATGTGTCGGCGCCGACTGCGTCAAATACGACCGGGACGCCCTCGCCTGCCGTCAGGGATTTCACAGCGGCAACCACGTCATCACGATCGCGCACCAGTGTGTGATGACACCCCGCGTTTGCGGCGTGTTTCTCCTTCGCTTCGGAGCCGACGATACCGATTACCCTGGCCCCCAGGTGATTTGCCCACTGACAGAGTATCTGTCCGACACCGCCGGCTGCTGCATGGATGGCGATCGTATCGCCCGGCCCAACCGGATAGACGTCGTGGATCAGGTAATGGGCGGTCAGGCCCTTGGTCGTCATGGCGGCAGCGGTCGCGTCGTCGATGTTGTCCGGCAGAACGATCAGCCGATCCGCCGTCATGGTACGCGCTTCGCAGTACGAACCGCGCGGCAAAGCGTGCCCACCGCTGGAATATGTAACCCGGTCACCGACCGAGACGAACTCGACACCCTCGCCGACCGCGTTGACCACGCCCGCCCCTTCGGAGCCGAGACAGCTCGGCAGGTGAGGAAGCGGATAGCGTCCGTTGCGGGTATGGATATCGGCATAGTTGACGCCGATGGCGGTATGGCGAAGTCGGACTTCGCCAGGACCGGGCGCCGCCAGCGGTATTTCATCCATTTGCAATACGTCCGGTCCGCCGTATTCGTGAACCCGGATCGCGCGTGTCGTTTCTGTCATCGAACCCCCTGCGTTGGCCGTCCAACCTAGAAGGGGACGTTGAGCCCGTCCATCATACTATCACAATTCACGAGCTCGACCTTCTTCCAGCAGATGACGAAACTGTCGCCGTCTTCGGCCAGACCATGCAACAGAGTGCCGCCGAATAGCCGCTGCAGGTTGCGCCGGTATTCGATCATCTGGAACTTGGAACGGATGGTAAGGACGCCGTTTGTCTCGTCCTCGACCGTCACGTTGCCGATGGTCCGGGTGGTGCGGGAAATGGGTGATTGCGCATGCAGTTTGCCGGCTTTCAGTCGGCGGATCCGGGTTTCAAGCAACAGCCGATCGTCGTACATCAACGAAACAGTCGTCCGAGGGTCGGTCTGACCTTCCTCTATCGGCACCCAGTACCAGCCATCGTCGGCAAACAGGGAGAGCCAGTCTTCCCAGCGGCGTTCGTCGAGAGTGCGGGCCTCGTTGATCAGAAAGGCGCAAATGTCGTCCGGTGCGAGTCGAGACATGGTCGTTCCCTCACGCCGCTGTCATGTAACCGAGCCATGCGTCGTACATATTCCGAATATACACCTCGCTGGTGGAATCCTTTCCCTGCACACCGCCGTGACTGTCGGGACTGTCCGTTTCGTATCCGCGGCCAATTTCGATCCATTCAGCGCCCCCCGAATTTACGCCCACGCCGATCCGGCCATACGTTTCCAGATCGTCGGTTAGGACCAGCGACCCGGTGCCATTGGTCACGTTGGAAAACGCGACCGTATCCTCAAACATTTTTTCCGGCGCGCCCTTCATGCGAAACATGTAGTTGAATACCTCCGTCCGGTTGACCGAGACCGGATGAACCACGCGGAACTGGCGAAATTGGCTCATGAACGAGATGTTGGGATAGATGTTCGAATTCCAGCGTGTGACTTCCAGAACGCGTTTCGTCTCTTCCTTCCCTTTTTTGGTCTCCATCGCGGCGATGTATTCGGTGAAAACCTTGTTGCGCTTCGCGGCGACCAGTTTTTCGTCATCGTGGTAATCGCCGAGGAAGGAATGGCCGTTCGGATAGGTCCAGATGCCGATCTGTTCTTGCCACATTTTGTAGGGTGCCCCGTTCTGGCGCATCTGCCTTACCGCGATTTCACCTGCGCCGTCCGAATGTGCCCCATCATCCTGCTCGCTAGCTGCCTCGATAGACGACTGATGGACGAAAAGCGGATGCGCAGCATCACATAGATTTTCGAGGTAAAGCTTCCAGTTACCATCGAAAGCATGCTTGAAAACGCCGCCCGCGATTTCGATCTCCCCATCGGGCGCGCGATCGACCATGTCGTCGAAAGACGTCGTCATGTAACCCAGAAAATCCGTCAAGGAGGGCCCGTCCTTTGCGAGGGAGGCGAAGATAAAGCCGCGATAGCTGTCGACCCTCGGTGCGCGGACCATCGCCGTGTCAGGATCGTCGGGATCGAAATGCGAGGGATAGCCATGCTGCAGCGGCACGCGGATTAGTTTGCCCGTCGTGTCGTAGGTCCAGCCATGGTAGCAGCATACAAATTCATCCGCATTGCCGGCATCCTCGGCCACCACCATCGCGCCACGATGTGCGCATTGGTTATGGATGACGTGAATTTCGCCGTCCGTATGACGGGTCAGTACCATGGGCCGCCGGCCCAACCGGGTGGTCACAAAATCGCCCGGGTTTCTGATCTGGCTTTCGTGTCCGACATAGATCCAGACGCGCCCGAAAATCTGCTCCATCTCCAGTTCGAATATCTCCGGATCACCATAGACCCGGCGATGCACCCTGCCCGGCTGAACGAGGGTGCTTATGTCAGCTGCGTTATCCAGCGGCATGGCGAAGACCTTTCGTGCAACGAAACGCTTTTATAAATAGATACATTACGGTGCAGTATTAATATGTCAGACGCGAGTCAACTGATGCGTCCCGGCGAAACCCGACGGCAACGAAACGCACCCGAAAAGTGTCGCGCCATACTTTCAGGTGCGATGGCCATATTCATGGCCCACGGTTTCGGGGGCGCCAGCATGGACGCCATCGCAGAGGCCGTCTCAGTTTCCAAGATGACACTCTTCGGTATTTCGACAGCAAGGAGGTGCCCTTCGCCGGCCGGATCGAGGAACAATACGAGCCCGTCCTGGAAAACGATCCTGCCGTACCACTGGCAGGTCTGCCGGTACGAGAGGCGCTGACGCGTTTTGGAGAGCAGTCGCTGCGGACGGTTTATGCATCGGAAACACTGGCGTTGCACCGGATCGTCCTGGCCGAAGTCAATCGTTTCCCGGAACTCAGAGTACTTTTCTATCTATCCGGTCCAGAACGGAACATTGCGGCACTCGCGTATTATCTTCAGACCCTTACCGAAGACGGCCGGCTAACCGTCCGGGGTCCCCGCAAACCGCGAGGGAATTTTTCGAGCTTGTGCGGGGGTACCTGTACCTGAGCATGTTGTTGGGGGGGGGAGCGTATCGCCACCCGAAAGCGATCACGTCAACGCCCGGGTCGCCCGGGCTGTCGATATGGTTCTCAAAACGCTGTAACGGCGATACGAATGATATGGTTCGCTCTCGCACCTGTGCTAGACTTCCGCCGCACATTTGCGGAGACAGGGCATGAATGCAACCGCGGTAAGGGATATTCCGGGCGCCTCCCTCAGGGGGCAGGTCAGCGACGAAGAATGGCAGGTCCGAGTTGATCTGGCGGCAGCCTATCGGCTTGCGCATCTTCATGGGTGGACAACGACGCTGATCTACAATCACATCTCCGCCCGGATTCCCGGACCCGATCACCACTTTCTGCTCAACCCGTTCGGCCTGCGCTGGGACGAGGTCACAGCATCCAATCTGGTCAAGATCGATCTGGACGGGAACATCCTCGACGACACGCCGCACAAGATTAATAATGCAGGATACACCATCCACAGCGCCATCCACGCCGCCCGGGAAGATGCGATATGCGTCATCCATACTCACACGGAGGCGGGCATGGCGGTCTCAGCGCTCGACGACGGCCTGATCTATACCAACCAGGATGCGATGATGTTCTATGGCCATACGGCCTATCATGATTTCGAGGGCATCGCGCTTGATCTGTCCGAACGGGAACGCCTGGTCGACGATCTCGGTGACAAGAAGGTGATGATACTTCGCAACCACGGTCTGCTTACAACCGGAAACACAATCGGCGATGCGTGGGTACAGATGTATTTTCTGGAAAAAGTCTGCCAAGCCCAGCTGACCCTTCTTTCGGCCGCCGCAGCGCCCGGGCAGAAAATTCGCTACCCCTCCGAAGAGGTCTGCGAGCACACGGCAAGGCAGTATGATAACAATGGCACCGGCGAGCGCGAGTGGCCGGCGTTGGTCCGCCAGCTAAATGACTTAACCACCGATTATATGGATTGAGAGATGACCGCAACTATCGATGAAATCGCACCGGATCTGTTCCGCATTACGTGCTTCGTGGAGGCGGCGAATTTCCAGTTCTCTTCGTTCCTGGTGCGGGACGATGAACCGATGCTTTACCACACAAATCTTCGCGGGCTCTTCCCCGACATAAAGGCTGGTGTCGAAACGGTGCTAGATCCCTCCACGATCCGCTGGATCGGTTTCAGCCATTTCGAATCCGACGAATGCGGAGCGCTGAACGACTGGCTGGGCATCGCGCCGCATGCCGAACCGGTGTGCAGTTTCGTTGGCGCGCGTACCAGCGTTGGTGATTTTTCCGATCGTCCGCCCCGCGTTCTGGAGGCGGGCGAACGTATCGAAACCGGCTCCCACACCTTTCGCGTCATCGAGACCAAACATGTGCCGCACGGGTGGGATGCCAGTCTGATGTTCGAGGAAACGGCTTCGACGCTTTTCTGTTCCGACCTGATCGGGCAGGGTGGTAATGTCGAGGCACTGACAGAGGGGGATATCATAGGCCCGTCCCTGGAATACAACGAACGGCAGTCCGAAGGCCCGATGTCCGGGGCGGTGCCGTTCACGGACGAAACCATCCCGATCCTCGAAAGCCTCGCCAATATGAATCCCAAAACCCTGGCCTGCATGCACGGATCCAGCTTTGCCGGTGATTGCGGCGAGGCGCTTCGGGATTTCGGCACGATTCTAGAACGCATCAACGGCAAGACCGGACGCTGAATACCGATGGTCGAGAAGATCACGAAAACTGAAGAAGAGTGGCGGGAGCAGTTGACGGAAGAAGAATTCCACGTCACCCGCCAGCATGGCACCGAACGGGCGTTTACCGGGGAATACGACCAGTGCAAAGACCCCGGCGTCTACAAATGCCGTTGTTGCGGACATCCGCTGTTCGACGCCGATCACAAGTTCGATTCCGGGACGGGCTGGCCGAGCTTCTATCAGCCGTTGAACAACGACTCAGTGGCGACGAAATCGGACTGGTCGATGCTGATGAAACGTACCGAGGTACTGTGTGCACGCTGTGATGCGCATCTGGGGCACGTGTTTCCTGACGGCCCGATGCCGACCGGGCAGCGCTACTGCATGAATTCCGTTTCGTTGAAACTGGAACCCAAAGATTACTAAACCGGAAATCAAGCCAGTGTGTCGGTATTCCTGGTATGCTTTCGTCGACGATACGGGCGCCCATAAGTGTTGATTTCCCGCCTGATGTCGGCGCGCTTGTCGTTGCCCTTCTGACGGGCGATAAAGCCCAGCACGAGCTGCGCACCGGCATGGCCGGCGTCTTTATTGGCGACCCTTTTGCTTGTGGAAACCGCCTTGTCGGCCCGGACGGCCCGAAACAAGGCAAACGCTGACACCATCTGTCCCCCGGCAAATACGCCGTTCGTGTTTTAACGGTTTAGCGCAGAGGTTGCTGCGGTCGATATTCTATTACCCGCCCATCGTTTCCTCCGGTAACCGGGCAATAGGCTGGAAACCTGCACAAAGGTTTACGTCAGGCGACAGCGACCGCCGTCATTTCCACCCGGATTTCGGCAGTGGCGAGCGGGGCGCCAACGGTTGTCCTGGCCGGCGCATTCGGGCCGTCCACCCACTCATCCCAAACCGCGTTCATCGCTGAGAATTCCGCCATATCCGCTAGATAAATCGTTACCGAGAGTAATTTCGACCTGTCGGAACCCATTTCCGCGAGCGTTGCGTCCAGACGCGCGAGAACATCGGCGGTTTGCGCCGAAATATCGCCTGATCGGTCGCCCGCCACATGGCCCATGGTGTAGATGGTGTCGCCGTGCCGGACGGCCTTGCTCATCCTGGGGCCGGGGTCGATCCTTTGAGGGACGGTCATGGTTCGTTCCTTCTTCAGCTGTTGTCCAATCCGATCTCCAGGATAGTCCGCCGATAACGGCTGGGCTATCCTGTCCGCGTAAAAAGAGGATCAGTAATGATTTTAGTTACCAGTGCCGGTGGAAAAACCGGCCGAGCGATGATCGCTGCCTTTGCCGCGGCGGGAGAACCGGTGCGTGCGATGATGCGACATTCGAAGAAGGATGAAGAACTGATTGCGCTCGGTGCAGCGGAGGTCTTTCACGGCGACCTTGCCAACACGGGGGATGTTACGGCGGCGGCGGAAGGGTGCCGGGCGATCTATTACATTTGCCCGAACATGATCGAGAATGAGATGGATATCGGAGGCAACGTAATCGACGCGGCCAAAGCCACGCAGGTCGATCGCCTGATATTTCACTCCGTCCTGCATACCCAGGTGCAGGCGCTGCAGCACCACTGGAACCGTCTCTTCGTCGAAGAAGCTATCGTCGAATCCGGAGTTCCATTCAGTATCCTGCAGGTCGGATCGTATTACCAGAACATGCTGCCAGGCTGGGCGAAGATGCTGGACACCGGTGTGCATGCGATGGCCTACGAGGTCGAAGCGCCGATGAGTCTGGTTGACCTCGACGACGTGTCGGAAGCTGCAACCCGGGTCCTCAACGACGCCGGATGCGCAAATGGTATTTTCGAAATCTGCGGACCGGTAATCACGCTGACGGAGAAGGCGGAAATTCTATGCCGTGTTCTGGGACAGAGGATCGAGGCGCGGAAACTGCCAGCGGATCAAGCTATAGGACATGCCGCTCATATCGGGGTCGCCGAATACGGCCAAGATTGTATGCGCCGCATGTTCGCACATTACGACGTTCACGGACTCGTCGGGTCTTCGCGCGTTCTGGAGTGGATTCTGGGGCGTCCACCCACCGATTTTGAAGCCTTTGTTAAACGGATCATTGCCATCGCCTGATGCTCGAACTCTATCACTAGAACTGGCCGATCTGTGCGCTGAAGGTCCGGCTGGTCATCGCCGAGAAATGGGCTCGATGTTGTCGAATACCACATCGATCCGCGCCACGGATCGCTTGCTATTCTTGGCGGCATACATATTTTCACCAGCTGACCAAGTCTTTTGGAGACGGCGATGACAGCCACCAGGCACCTTGCCGGGATTTCTCCCGGTATGCCCGCGACCGACGGTGCGGGCGTTCAGTTGACCCGGATGGTCGGCACACCAGAGCTGGATATGGTCGATCCATTCCTGATGCTCGATCGCATCGATCGTGACGACCCGGAAAGTTACATCGCTGGCTTTCCAAACCATCCGCATCGCGGTTTCGAGACCGTGACGATCATGCTCGAAGGGCTGATGCGGCATCGGGATTCAGTGGGAAATGATGGGCTCCTGCGTCCGGGCGATATTCAGTGGATGACTGCCGGGCGCGGTATCATCCACTCCGAGTTGCCCGAAATGATCGATGGTCGGTTGAAGGGTTTCCAGCTCTGGGTGAACCTGCCTGCCGAAAAGAAAATGATGTCGCCGGGATACCAGGATATACCGGCTGCGGATATCGAGACTGCTGAGTTTGACGGTGGCCGGGCGCGCGTAATCGCCGGCGACTATCTCAAAGTACATGGTGCGGCCCAGGCGCAGATACCGATCCGGCTGCTTGATGTCCTACTGGACCCCGGGGCCGAATGGCGGATCGACGTGCCCACCGGCAACGACCTGTTCATGTGTGTCTATGAGGGATCGGTGACTGGCACCGATCAAGATGGCGGATGCCACGCCGTTTCCTCACCCGCCGTTGCGCTATTCGGCGGCGAAGGCGATGTAATCGTAACGGCCGGGGACGGCGGTGCAGAAATTCTATATTGCGAAGGCCGCCCTATTGCCGAACCCGTCGAGAAGTACGGTCCGTTTGTGATGAACACACGCGAAGAACTGCAGCAGGCGTTGGACGATTTCAACGCTGGGACACTCGCGACCGCCTAATCCGCAAAAAACTATCAGGTGAGCTCGACCGTCAGCGGGTTGTATGAGTACAACCAGGCGTTCCTATCCGTACCCTCGTTGCGGGTCGCGAAATACTCGCGGATCTTCTCGACACTATCGAGGTGAAACAGATCGCGGTTCGCCGTCGATGTGTTGACCACGCGGGCCGCGCGTTCGGCCCGATTACGCTGATAGAGCTGAAGGGCCTCAGCAATGTCTGTGCATTGTTCCAGCGCACGGCTTAGGACGGCGCCGTCTTCGATCGCCATTGCGGCTCCCTGCGCTAGATAGGGCAGTGTCGCATGGGCGGCATCGCCAAGGATCGTCACGCGGTCGGAACTCCAGTTTTCGATGGTTGGCCGCCGATAGAGGGCCCAGCGATAGCATTCGTCCTTATCCACGAGGTCGATTACAGTCTGGATATCTTCGTGCCAGCCCTCGAAATCGGCTTTGAGGTCATCCCAAGGAAACTTGGCAGTCCAGGATTCCTCCTGCGCGATCGGTGTTTCCACTGCGCCCACAAAATTTAGGAGTTCGCCACCCCGGATCCAGTATGAAACCGAGTGCTTGCCCGGCCCCATCCAAACGGACATTACTTCTTCCATGAAATTGACAGGCAGTTTGTCTTTCGGAATCGTCAGCCGCCAAGCAGAGTCTCCAGTGTAGATAGCTTCGACCGACCCGGC
>CEUM01129100.1_pt1 | contig 13095 bp, 13 predicted proteins | sample 356421 | NCBI WGS metagenome assembly CEUM01 (sample SAMEA2622716, study PRJEB7988) | marine metagenome | biome: marine biome (ENVO:00000447); feature: surface water layer (ENVO:00002042); material: "saline water (ENVO:00002010), including plankton (ENVO:xxxxxxxx)" | depth 5 m | reverse complement strand
AATTAATCCTGCTATATTATGTTTCATTAATTATCCGCCTTAGGTTTGAGTGCTTGAGATAAACTTTGTCTTTCTGTTACATTTTCACCGGCAATTTTGTTTTCTTTTGTGTTGTTAACAAATCCAGTTTTATGTGTATTTCGTGTATCGGTATTTGTAAGTGTCATACGTACATTATCTTCCATTTTCACCCATCTTCCTCCATCATATCTAAATAATCTGTTTGGTAATAGATCTGTCCTTAGGAAATAATCTCCTTTGACACTAGTTGTTGGAAAACTTATTCCGCTTCCAAATGCTTCTCCGTTTGGTGGTATTCCGTCGCCTAATAGGTAACCATCATATCCGTTTCTGTCTGGTGTTTGATTAATCCTATCTGCTAATTCGTTCTGTGTACTTGCATCTAAACTTGTGACATCAGTTGTTACAAGCTCAGGAACTCCTTTATCATCAACCTGTAAAGTATACAAATTTGTAGTTTCGTATCCTGATGATTTTGAATCAGCTTCTGCTTGTTGCAGTACTGCATTATTAATCTGCATTTCTTGTTCATACGTTGATAAAACATCACGTAATGTTTGTGATGATCCTTCTTCTGAAGGTAAATCTAATATGTCCTTGAATTCTTGTGAGTCATAAATTTGCTTCATTTTGACTCTATATAAATGTGGATACCAACTTTGTGAGAATCCTTCACTTGCACGATTAACGTCTTCTACAACAAAATATCTTTTCAAAGCAGTGCTAAAGTCGTTCAATGCATATTCGTCTTTCAAATGTGGCAATTCAATAACATCACCTGACATTATTTTTCTACCTAAAGTTTTGACGCTGTAATTTATAGGAAGAGTCATAAACACTATATCATTTTGTAAAAATAACCCAAACTGACTCATATTGAAATCCACATCTGACACATTGTAAATGCCTCTTAATGTGTATATGTCTGGATCGTATTTTCTATCTCTGTTCTCAAGGAACAGCATGTCTTGTATATTGGTTTCTTTAACTGCATCATACCTTGGTTGATCAGCCGTAGCATCTGCTTCGTCAGGATTTTTTGGGCCAAGATATTTATGGACAAAAACGTCTGTACCACCAATGGTAAACATCTCTGTTATTGTTTTGTCTAAAAAAGAGTAATCTTTCCCTTTTTCTGGTTTATATAAACTGAGTCTGGGCATAACATAAGTATTTATCCGTGCATAAATACTGTAGCGGAGAACGTGTATGGCAAATAATCTAAAGACAAAAAAACAAGAAGTTTTCAAGTATGTAGAGCTTAATTTAGGCGGCGGCATGATTGATGTGGAGCTAGATCCCGATCATTATGACGTAGCACTAGATGCCGCATTAGCAAAATTTAGACAAAGATCAGATAATTCTGTAGAAGAATCATACATCTTTTTACCAACAGTTATTGATCAAAATGATTATACATTACCAAATGAAATAACAGAAGTAAGAAAAATATTTCGTAGAAGCATAGGATCAAGAACAGGTGGAGGCGATGGCGGTACATTATTTGAACCTTTCAATTTAGCATACACAAACACTTATCTACTAGCTAGTTCTAACATGGGTGGATTAGCAACTTATAATGCCTTTGCAGGATATCAAGAATTAGTTGGAAGAATGTTTGGATCATTTATAGAATTTAAATGGAATACAGTAAACAAGAAATTGACACTACTTCAACGTCCAAGAGCAGAAGAAGATATCTTATTATATTGCTATAATCATAGACCAGACTTTGAATTGCTAGATGATTATTTGGCAAAGCAATGGCTCAAAGATTATACACTTGCAAAGTGTAAGTATATGCTCGGAGAAGCAAGAAGCAAGTTTGCCACTATTGCTGGACCACAAGGTGGATCTGCACTTAACGGTGATGCCCTAAAATCAGAAGCACAAGCTGAAATGGAAAAGCTAGAAACTGATGTTGCTACACAAGTAGGTGGCGGTGTTGGTTATGGCTTCACAATTGGTTAAAAACCACTTGACAACCTAAAAATAATCTAGTATACTAATTAGTAATACATAAGGACTTGGTATGATAATTGGTTTATGTGGACTAATAGGATCTGGCAAGGGTACTGTTGCAGATATCCTAGTAGACGAACACAAATTTGAAAAAATAAGTTTTGCTGATAAGTTGAAAGATGCTGTATCTATCTTATTTGACTGGGATAGAAAAATGCTTGAAGGAGAAACTTCTGAAAGCAGATTGTGGCGTGAGCAAGAAGATGATTTTTGGACTAAAGAAACAGGAAGAAAAATCACACCAAGATTGGTATTACAAGAGTTTGGTACTGATTGTATGCGTAATGGTTTCTTTGACGGTGTATGGGTAAGTTTTGTACGCAAAAAAATAATAGATAATCCCAAACAAAATTTTTGTATACCAGATGTTAGATTTACAAATGAAGCCGATATTATTAAAGGAATGGGTGGCAAAATATGGTGTGTAAAACGTGGTCCAGATCCTTTGTGGTTTAGACAATATGTAGATTTAGATATAGAACCAACAGACGTACACCCTAGCGAATGGCGTTGGGCAAAAGTATCATTCGATCATAATATATACAATGAAGGTACAATAGTAGATCTTAAAAGTCAGGTACGAGGTCGCCTTGCTTCCACTTTACGCCTTGCTTCTGCAGAAGTCGTTGACAGTTAGCACAAATTGTTTTTAAATTATTGATATGAACATTTGTTAGTTTGCCATCTATATGGTAAACATTGAACTGCTCTGGCCTACCTTTGAAACCACATTTTTCACAAGTGTTCTTTTGTCTATATCCAGACTTGTACCAACTAGGTACACCATGTCCCTTGCCGTTATGAATACAGGATTCACATTGTTTTCTATAATAAATTCTTCCTGCCTTTTTATAGTTTATTGCCGCAGGTTTTAGCTTACAATATTCGCATAAAGGACGCATAACGTATTTAGCATACCTTTTTACCACCTTTAATTGAGTGTTTTCTAACTATTTTTTATGAAATTCGTATAAATACTTTTAACAGTTGTTGACTATTACAGGAGAAAATACAATGGCATCATTGATATCACCAGGTGTACAAGTAAGCGTAATTGATGAAAGCTTCTACACACCAGCGGAACCAGGTACTACTCCTATGCTTTTTGTTGTGTCTGCACAAGACAAGAAAAATGCATCAGGAACAGGTACAGCAAGAGGAACTACTAAAGCAAACGCAGGAGTACCTTTCTTAATTACATCACAAAGAGATTTAGCGGATACATTTGGCGATCCAATCTTTAAAGTGGATACTAATAATAATCCAATTAACGGCGGTGAGTTGAACGAATACGGATTACAAGCGGCATACTCATACTTAGGTGTTAGTAACAGAGCTTTTGTTACAAGAGCAGATATTGACCTAGCTGAAGTTGAGCCTAGTGCGTCAGCACCAATGGCGGCGCCAGCAGATGGTACATATTGGTTTGACACAGCTTTAACAAAATACGGAATTTTTGAATGGAACGGTAATCCAGCAACTGTAACTGGTGGTCAATCATTTACTAATAAAGTTCCAATCGTAATCACTTCCAAAACACAGCTAGTGGGCGAAACTAATACAGGAAATCCAAAAGGCTCAGTAGGAGCAATTGGAGATTATGCTGTAGTAACAACAACAACTTTAAACAAAGTGTTCTATAAAAACAAAAGCGGAACATGGGTAAAAGTAGGAACAGCTGATTGGGTAAAAAGCTGGCCAACAATCACAGGCACAGCGGCAAACCCAACATTAACAAACGGACAAACAATCATTATCAACGGAACTACAGTAACATTATCAGGTACAACTGTATCTGCTATGGAAACTGCTATTGACAATGCAGGTATTACTGGTGTTTCATCAGCTGTAATTGATGGAAAGATCAATATTTACAGTGACGGTTCGTCTACAACAGACGGTTCTACAGATGATGATGGAGCGATTGTTATAAGTGCTGGTAACACAGGTACGTTACTTGCTGACTTAGGAATCACAGCAGGAACTTATTACGCACCAGCTTTAGAGATTGCACCACATACACAAGTACCAGCTTTCAAAACTGCTGATACAAAAACAAGACCAACTGGATCTATTTGGTTAAAGACAACTGATGCAAATCTAGGTGCACAATACAAAGTAAAAGAGTGGAATGATACTACAAAATTGTGGGTAGACAAATCAGCACCTTTATTTAAAACACACAATGAAGCATTGTTTAATTTAGATAAATCCGGAGGTGGTATTAATTTATCACTAGAACAAATTTATGTACAAGCACATACAACACTTGCTGAAAACGAAGAATTAGATTTTACAATTTTCATTAGAAATGCAGTAGGTTCTACAAAAATTACATCTTCAATTGTAACAGCAAGTTCATTAAGTGCAGGAACTTATGCATTTACATTAGCGGAAAGCATTGTAGGTCAATCTGCTTTAACTAGTGGGCAAGTAATTAGCGTAACGGCGGCAGGAGCGGCTTCAGATGCTGATACTATTGCTGACGCAATTAACGCCGGTGGATTTACAAATATAGTAGCAAGTGTAGATGCAAGTAATAGAGTAGTAATAGAGCACAACGACGGTGGTGAAATGAGAATTAAAGACACTGGCGGAGCATTAGCGGCAATCGGATTTAGTGCTTTTAATTACTCTACTAAATTAGGTACAGCAAACTTGTATACTGCTCCATCAGGAGATACAGCGTTTGATTTCCATGCATCTAATTGGAAAATTTTAACATACACAGCAGGACCAAATGCTCCTATGGCATTAACAGCTGACAACAGATTGTGGTACAGTTCAATTGTTGACGAAGTTGATATTCTTGTACACAACGGTACAACATGGAAAGGTTATGGAAATGTATATCCAAGTGCTGATCCAAACGGACCGATTGTAAGTGCAACAGAACCAACACAACAGTCTGATACAACACCATTGGTTACAGGCGACCTTTGGATTTCGACAGCTGACTTAGAAGCATATCCGCAGGTACACAAGTACAATGCAGATCTTCAAAAATGGATTGGCTTAGATGAATCTGATCAAACTACAGAAGATGGTATACTTTTTGCTGATGTAAGATTTGGTACAAGCGGCGGTACTGCAACCGAGGCACCTACAGGTACAATCAAAGAATTGCTTGTAAGTGATCATTTAGATACAGACGCTCCAGATCCAGCATTATATCCAAAAGGAATGTTAGTTTGGAACTTACGTAGAAGTGGATTCAATGTAAAGAAATTCAGAAGAAACTATGTAGACGTTACACAGAAAAATATTAGAATGGGTGACGAAAGCATGGCTACTTACTATCCACATAGATGGGTAACTGAGTCAGCAAATCAACCAGATGGTTCAGGTAGCTTTGGACGTAAAGCTCAAAGAAAAGTTATTATTCAAGCTCTACAGGCAATGGTTAATAGTAACCAAGAAATTAGAGATGATGAATCAAGACTATTCAACGTAATGGCAACACCAGGTTATCCAGAATTAATTGGAGAAATGATTGCATTGAATAACGATAGAGGATTAACAGCATTTATCGTTGGAGACTCTCCAGTCAGATTGAAATCAGATGCTACAACTTTAAACAACTGGGGCAACAATGTTGCGTTAGCAGTAGAGGACAATGATGACGGACTAGTCAGCAGAGATGAATACCTAGGCGTATTTTATCCGAGCTTGTTTACAAGTGACAACGCAGGTAACAACGTAGTTGTACCGCCAAGTCATGGTATGCTTAGAACACTAGCATTGAGTGATCAAGTTTCGTTTCCATGGTTTGCTCCGGCAGGAACAAGACGTGGCGGAATCACAAATGCAAGTGCGGCAGGTTTTGTAGACGGAGAAGGAGAGTTTAAATCTATAGCATTAAATGAAGGACAGCGTGACACGTTATATGCGTTGAACGTTAATCCAATTACATTCTTAACAGGCGCAGGACTTGTAAACTTTGGTCAAAAAACAAGAGCCAGAAATGCAAGTGCGTTAGATAGAATAAACGTAGCTAGATTAGTTATTTTCCTTAGATCACAATTGAAAAAACTAGCAAAACCATATATCTTTGAACCAAATGATAAGATAACACGTGATGAAATCAAAGCTCAAACAGATAGCTTGATGCTAGAACTTGTTTCACAGAGAGCATTATTTGATTTCCTAGTAGTTTGTGATGAGTCTAATAACACTCCGGCTAGAATTGATAGAAACGAACTTTATTTGGACATTGCAATTGAACCAGTAAAAGCTGTGGAATTTATTTACATTCCATTAAGGCTTAAAAATACTGGAGAAATAGCAGGACTCTAAACGGATAAATAAAAGTAATAGGAGCATATAGATGGCAATATCAACACTTTCAAAATTGACAGTACCTTTAGATAGCAACGCAAGTTCATCGAACCAAGGACTGTTAATGCCCAAACTATCATACCGTTTTAGGGTATCGTTAGAAAATTTCGGAGTATCAAGTCCAACTACAGAACTAACCAAGCAGGTAATGGATGTAACTAGACCGAACGTATCGTTCGAACAAATGACAGTTGACATTTATAACTCAAAAGTATTCCTTGCAGGAAAACATACTTGGGAGCCTATTACACTTAACTTGCGTGAAGATGTTAGCAACAACGTACAAAAACTTGTTGGTGAACAACTACAGAAACAATTTGATTTCTTTGAAATGTCAAGTGCGGCATCAGGAAGTGATTATAAATTCGTAACAAGAATGGAAATACTCGATGGTGGTAACGGAGCAAATGCTCCAACAGTACTTGAAACATTCGAACTTTATGGTTGCTATGTTGAAAGTGCAAACTACAATACATTAAACTATGCTGAGTCAAACCCTGTAACTGTTACATTAAACATAAGATACGATAATGCTATACAGACTCCACAAGGTACAGGAGTAGGAACAGCTATTGGACGTACAATTAACACTGCTATAACAGGCGGCGGTTCAACGTAATATTTCCAACCGATAAATTAAGGGCCTAAGGGCCCTTTTTTTATGACCTTATTATATACCCACTTAATTACATAGGATAAATATTAGTATGAGCTTCTTGAATGGATTTTTAGATAATGTAGTAAGCGGTGCTTTAAGCCCAAAAGGTAACCTGGCGGATTATGCTCATGCATCCAGACTTTACGTAGACGACAGTCATAGACTTTCGCCTAAAGTAAAATTTTTATATCATGTAAGTTTTAATATAAATTCACAAGCGGCTAGTATTATCCCTCAGCTATCACAAAAACACACAAACGAATTGAACATGCTTGTAAAGAGTGTCCAGTTACCTGCCTACAATGTTCAAACAGATGTTAAACATCAATACAATAGAAAACGTGTGATACAGAAAAGAATTGATTACAATCCTATACAAATTGTTTTTCACGATGATTCGTTTGGTGTAACAACTGCAATGTGGGAAGCATATTATAGATATTATTATAGAGACGGAAACTATACAAAAACACAACCAGCAGGTTCTCCTGATCCAACAATAAGAGAATACAAACAATACAATAGAGGCAGTATATTTGGTGCAAGACAGTATCGTTATGGTTTAGATAACGATAGCTTTTCGCCTTTCTTCAATAGCATTACAATATATCAATTGTCAAGAAAAAGGTATACAGCATTCACATTGGTTAATCCTATCATTGCACAATGGCAACACGATACTATGGACAACTCAGCTAGTGAAGCCGTTCAAAACACAATGTCACTTGAATATGAAACTGTGCATTACAGTAGAGGACCTATAGGAAATGAGCCTAAAGGTTTTGGAATCGAACACTATGATAAAACGCCTAGTCCTAATTCATTAGCAGGTGGCGGTGCCGCAAGTTTACTTGGTGCAGGTGGAGTAATTTCAGGTGGTGGTGCAGTGTTGGCTGACATACAGGGAGGCAACGTAAGTTTTGGTACAGTTCTAAAAGCGGCAAATGTTCTACAAAATGCAAGAGGATTGACATCTTCAGGTATTGGTGGAGAATTATTAGGAGGAGCAGTATCGGCAATAGGCAGAACAACAGGAATTGATGTTAGTGGTGTGTCAAATGTTGCTTTTCCAAAAGGCGGCAGTGGCGGAGGTTTAGGCACATTGTTGACTGCGGGATTGGCAGTAGGCGGAGCAAGTTTATTATCCAATGCAGGAAGTAGTGGTGCATCTACGTCAAGCACGTCGAGTGCAGATGCTAATACACCTAGTGGACCTGACTTCAGTTCAAACGATTATATAGGACCTTAAAATGAGCCAAGTAAATTTACCAAGAGTAAAAAGTAACGATAACGCAGAAAAAACAAAAAGATATTTCAATACCTTTTATGGATATCAACTAGAATTTCCAAGCAATGACGTTGATGCTGTAATTGGTTTTTTGGAAGGAAAAGGATTTGATAAGGTTGCGGCACAATCTACAGGATCAATTATTTTACAACAAGCGAAAATAGACGGTATCAAAGTTTTTGAATTATTAGATACACTAAAACAAATGGATAAAATACAATTAAGTTTTGCTGTTGCACAAGTTTTAAACTTTAATAGACAAAAAGTAAGTACTCTTGGTTTTAAAGTAGAAAATAATTCAACAACATTAGAATCAAGAAACATTATGGGATAAACCATGTCAAAATGGGCCCAGGGAAAATACAACCTAAAACATCCAGACAAATATGTAGGACGCAAAACTCCAACTTATAGATCTAGTTGGGAATTTGCTTTCATGAGATTTTGTGATGAAAATCCAGCAGTGCAAACTTGGGCAAGTGAGGCCGTTAAAATTCCTTACAAAAATCCTTTGACTGGTAGACACACAATATATGTGCCAGATTTCTTTATACAATACAAAGATAAAAAAGGTAAAAATATGGTTGAATTGATTGAAATAAAACCAGATAGTCAAGCATTTAAAGAATCTTTAGGAAAAAATAAGCATAATCAAGCCGCTTACATAATGAACATGGCAAAATGGGAGGCCGCAAATGCGTTTGCAAAAAGCAAAGGTATCAAGTTTAGAGTCATCACAGAAAAGGACATGTTCCATCAGGGTAAGCGATAAATAATATTAGCAGTTAATGGATAGCGATATGAAAAAACTAGAAGAACTTCTTGATTTACCAGACTCAAAAGAGATTATCAAACAAGAAAAAGAAAAATCTAAACGTGATATTGTCCAACAGCAAAACGAGACTCTTCGTGATATAGCTGAAATGGACAAAATTGCCAGTGCGTTACCAGCCGTCAAAGGGCTAGGAGAAATGGCAGATAATGAACTTAATGATGTGGCAGATAAGGCTATGAATGCATACGAAGATTTAATGGATCTTGGAATGAATGTAGAATCAAGATATAGTGGTAGGGTATTCGAGGTAGCAGGTAGTATGCTAAAAACTGGACTTGATGCCAAAGTTGCAAAACTAGATAAGAAGTTGAAAATGGTTGAATTGCAACTTAAAAAAGAAAAGCTAGATAAAGACGGCAAAGTTGATGACGGTAATATCGTACAAGGTGAAGGATATATAGTTACAGACCGCAATAGTTTGCTAGAAAAACTAAAGAATATGGATAAATAATATTAAGGACAAGGATTATGTTTGAAAAATACTTAAATGAAGCGAAAAAAATTTATGAATTTTCAGTAGGTGTAGCGGGAGAACTACCCGATGGCTTTGCTGACGAGTTAGAAAAATGTTTACAGAGATATAGCGTTGCATCAATGGGTTCAGGTAAGAAAACACCTATCCAAGAACGTCCATTAGACTTTCCAAATAAGCAAAATTGTGAAGTTACTTATTGGGAAGTTGGATTAAACTATCCGACTACTCCACAAGTTTTAAAAGAATACATTGCACAATGTTGTGAAACTGATACAGCTTCGGTCATTGTAAGAACAGCAAAAGACCCTGCTATGGAATATCAAGAACAGTCAGAAGAAACTCCTTACGTTTCCAAACTAGAAACAGAGGAGATGGAACAAGCTGATCCTAAGGCTCAAGATCATGTAGGATCAAATCGTGTTATGGAACTACTAAAAGAATTAGAAAGTTCTAGATCAGATAGAGAAAATGATCCAATTGCAGATATCAAGCCCGGTGATACAAAAGATATCAGCGACAAAATAGGAACAACATCACCTATAGGGAGTAAGTAATATGAATATGAAAGATATGATTCAGCAGATGACAAATATCGAGACTGAAGAAAAATCAAAAAAACAAAAAATTAATGAAGCGGCATCTATGAATATTTCTATGACAGGAGATGATGCTAGCCAAGTAGGTCAATTAATGGCAATGATGAGAAACGCAGGCATGGATCCAAAACCAGTTGCCGCAGACATGCCAATGCCTATGAGAAAAGATATTGACAAGTTTAGAAGTATAGTAGATAAACCATCATGTGGTGATCCAATGACAGGTGCTATGAAAGATGATCCTAAGATTCCTGGTAAAGATGATGTGCCAGGTGATATGGATTTAAAAGCAGGTGTAGTTGGTAAAGCGTTAGCAGGTACTGGTGGAGCTGTGGCGGCAGATGCATTAGATAAAGCAACTGGCGGTGTGGCATCAAAAGCAGGCGCAGGCGCAGGCATGAAGGCAGGTTCAGCAATTGGTGGAGCATTAGGAGGTCCAGCAGGTGCGGCAGTTGGCGGAGCATTAGGCGGAGCAGTTGGTAGTCAATTACCTAAGGCGGCTGGTGCAATGGCAGGTTCTTCAATGGTTGACGACATGGAGGCTGAAGGTGATTATGCAAATTCACCAGACGAGCAATATCGTCCAGCATCAGATGTTATTAACCCTCCAACAAACGATATTAACAAATCCAAAAAAGCATATCCAAAAGTAGCTGGAGGAGATAATCCTATGGCACTTGCTGATAGAATTAAAGAAGAACTATCTTCTTTATATAAAGAATACAAGTAATCCCCCCAGATTCAAATAGGCTCTTCGGAGCCTATTTTTTTGAGTAAATACTGGTACTATGGTAAAGAGTTTAGATGGCGTTTTAACCAAAAAAGCCAATACAAGAGAAAGTTTTACAGAAGATCAAATTGCAGATCTTAAGGCTTGTGCAAATCCTGACACAGGCTATCTATATTTTTGTAATCATTTTTTTAATATACAGCATCCTGTAGAAGGAAAAATGTTGTTTGAACCTTTTGATTACCAAGTCAGATTATTAGAAAGTTATCACAATAATAGATTCAACATAAACATGTTGCCAAGGCAAAGCGGAAAAACAACTACTGCCGCAGGTTATTTGTTATGGTATGCTATGTTTCATCCTGACCAAACAATATTAATAGCCGCACACAAATACACAGGTGCACAAGAAATAATGCAAAGAGTGAGATATGGTTATGAATTATGCCCTGACTTTATAAGAGCAGGAGTAACTAATTACAACAAAGGATCAATGGAATTTGAAAATGGATCACGAATTGTAAGTGCTACTACTACAGGCAATACAGGAAGAGGTATGTCAATTTCTTTGTTATACTGTGATGAGTTTGCTTTTGTGGCTCCAACAATAGCCGATGAATTTTGGACATCGATATCTCCAACACTTGCAACAGGTGGTAGAGCAATCATTACCAGCACACCTAATTCAGACGAAGATACATTTGCAGTAATATGGAAAGAGAGCCAAAATAAATTTGATGCTAACGGAAATGAACAAGCAGTAGGAATAAACGGATTCCACGGATTTACTGCCAAGTGGGACGAACATCCTGATAGAGATGAAAAATGGAAGGAAGCGGAACTAGGTAGAATAGGCGAAGAGAGATTTAGACGCGAATATGGTTGTGAATTCCTAGTATATGATGAAACGCTAATCAACGCAATAAAATTATCTAGCCTTGAAGGATCTGATCCTAAAATGAATATGGGCCAGACTAGATGGTATGGTGATCTCAAAAGCACAGAAAATTATGTTGTAGCATTAGACCCAAGTATGGGTACTGGTGGAGATTATGCGGCTATTCAGGTTTTTGAAATACCTACTTACAAACAAGTTGCAGAATGGCGACACAACGAAACTCCTATTCCTGCACAAATAAGAATATTGAAAGATATATGCACACACATAAAAGACAAAACAGGAAACGCAAATAACATATATTGGAGTGTTGAAAACAATGCTATAGGAGAAGCCGCTTTGATAGTAATAAATGATTTTGGAGAAGAAAACATACCAGGATTATTCATCAGTGAACCCATGCGTAAAGGACATGTACGTAAATTCAGAAAAGGATTTAACACAACACATCAAACAAAAATAAGTGCATGTTCTAGGCTTAAAACAATGGTTGAAAATAATCAGTTGCATTTATACAGCAAAGCACTGATTACAGAACTAAAGAATTTTGTTGCTACTGGTACAAGTTACAAAGCAAAGGTAGGACAAACTGACGATTTAATAAGTGCAACATTGTTATCAATAAGAATGATGAGTGTACTAAAAGACTGGGATCCACGCATTTACAACACATTTACACAAGCAGAAGGAGACGAACCTATACAACCGCCTATGCCTATATACGTTACAGGCGGTTTAGGATAAATATTAATATGAAAAACCTTGACACAGTAGCTAAAGAACTTTTTAATAAGATAAGAGGCAGATATCCATCTATCACAGTTGGAGATCAGGATGCCACTATAACTAATAGACCTAATGATGCTAGGTTTTTCGAATTTGATTTTACAAAAGATAAAAAAGTAAGTGTTAGTCTTGATGAAAAAGCTCTTACAATAATGTACAGCGATAATTTATTTGACGAACAGGAGCAAAGTTTAAAAAGTAATTGGTTTGAATTTTTAAAAGAATTAAGACAGTTTGCTAAGAAACGTATGTTAAACTTTGATACAAGAAATATAACTAAATCAAATTTAGATAAAAGAGACTATGAATACCTAAGCACGGAGAAACAGATGAGCGAATCTAAACTATACGGAACAAGTAGAACCAGTTTCCAAGATATTGGTTCAGCTAAAATGATTGTGAAGCATACACAGCCAATCAATCATGAACAACCAGCAGGCAGAACAAG
>CEUM01003431.1_pt1 | contig 13127 bp, 13 predicted proteins | sample 356421 | NCBI WGS metagenome assembly CEUM01 (sample SAMEA2622716, study PRJEB7988) | marine metagenome | biome: marine biome (ENVO:00000447); feature: surface water layer (ENVO:00002042); material: "saline water (ENVO:00002010), including plankton (ENVO:xxxxxxxx)" | depth 5 m | reverse complement strand
CGTCGTCGTCGTCGTCGTCGCGCCTCGCTCGCGCCCGCGTCTCGCGCGATCCCTCGACGGACGCGTCGTCACCGCGTACGCCACGTTCGCGCACGCCAACACCGCGAGCGCGACGTACGCGGTGGTCCTCCCGGGCGGGCGCAGGCGAGACAGGACGTGCGCGAGCGCCATCGCGCGTCGCGTCGCGTCCTCGTCTGCGGGCTCGCGTTCGCGCGTCGCGTCGCATGGTGTCTCGACGACGGACGTGGACGTGGACGACGCGCGCGCGCGTCGCGGGGGCGTGCGCGTGCGCGTGCGCGTGCGCGTGGGCGTGGTGGGCGACGCGCGAGGAGGACGATGACGACGACGACGGTTGGTGTTCGCGCGCGCGGGCGCGGGACGACGGACGCGAAGACGACGACGCGAGCGGTGCGAACGCGCGCGGGAAGGGTGGTGGGTCGGGAGGGCGACGAGCGCGCGAGGGGTGGGGAGGGCGTCGGCGGTGGACGTCGACGTGGGTGAGACGGGTGGCGACGTCGGCGCGCGCGGCGCTCGACGCGCGCGCGAGACGACTGCTCGAGGGCGAGGGAGGGGGGACGGCGGATGGATTCGCGGATCCGTCGTTGCCGATATACGTCATCGGTGCGACGTCGTGTAAGGCGCTGGAGCGGAGATTGGGGAAAGAGTTGTGGGAGTGGTTCGTCGACGCGCTGCGCGTGTCGACGACGAGCCCGGGACGCGCGCGTCTCGCCGCGGTGCTGAGCGACGCGCGCACGGTGAAGGGGTTGGACGAGACGTTCGATGAATTGGTGAAGAGGTACCCTCGCGAGGACGAGGACGACGAGGACGACGACCGCGCCGTCTCGCTGAGTGCGGCGGCGTTGGTGAAATTTAGCGACGGCATCGCCGGTTCCATTCGACCGGTGCTCGCGTCGCACGACAAAGCCGTAGACATACGACCGGCGACGGAGAGCGAACACGCCTTCTTACGGGACAATTTCGATCTCTTGTTCCCACCGAGCGACCCGCTCGATCGTTCGACCTTTCACGCGCTCGCCAAGCTCGTCCTCGTGCGCCGTATCATCAAGGCGCTCGTCAGCGACTTTGGCGGTTTGGTCGCCGTGCAGCGAGGTCTAGCCGAACCGCTCGTCGTAGACGTGCGCGTCGTTCTCGAAGGCGACGTCGTATTTCGTGTGCACACGGTGGCGCCGAAATCGAACGCGAGCGGCGCGGGACAGCGTCTCGGCATCATATCGGAGTGAGCGCCGGCCCGGCGCCGAACAGTCGCGGAGGTGTAAAATGTAAAATCATAATCGTCAGTGCGTCGCGTGCGCGCGCGCGCGTCCGTTCGCGCGTGTACGAACGCGTCGACGCGCGTGCGTTCGATCGTGCCGCGCGACGCCTCGGTCGAGGCGCGCGAGAGACGTCGTCGTCGCGGTCGATCGGTCGGTCGATTTCGATTTTCGGTCGGTGAGGGTGTTGTCGCGAGACGCGCGTCGTCGGGGCGCGTGAACGCGCGCGAGGTCGAGCGTCGAGGGATCCAAACGCGAGAAAAACATGCCTTCGCCCGCTAAAGTGGCAATGCGGCGCGGGTACTCGTCCGGGGACCTCGGACGACGACCCAAGGTGGCGACGAACGTCACCGTGCTCGTCTTTGCCAATTTAGGATTGTTAGCCTTCTTTCTGGGCGGTGTGTATTACGTGCTCGCGGGTTGGGATCAGACGGCAATTCTGTGCGTCGTGGGATACGTTTGCTGCGGCATGGCGCTGGCGGTGCCGTCGATGACGTTCGCGCAGTCGAGGGGCGAGATGACGGAGGCGGGCGCGGCGAGCGCCGAGGCGAGCGCCGAGAGAGATCCGCGCGCGTGGTGGCGCGTCATGGCGGCGTGTTTAAACATTTTAGGATTGGTGTTGGGGATCCTCGGATCGTTGTTGTACTCGCCAGGGTTCGACAAGTGGGCGACGGATGGAAAACTGGACCCGTACGTGAGCGAGGCGGATTTCGAGTACCTGACTGATAAGGCAAATGTGATTTGGGCCGTTTCGTTTCTTTTGTTTCCGATCGGTTCGTGGTTCTTCTTGTACGACAAGAAAATGTCGCTCAAAGAGCGCGCCGAGGCGAGAGGCGTCAGACCACCGGGATACTTTTCGCAAGAGCTCTATCTGTACGTCTGGATTGAGATTTCTCTTTGTGTTTTCGCCGTCGGAGGTATGATGTTTTGTTTCGACGAGCACGAGTATCTTCTCGTGGGTGCGCTCGTGTTGTTTTTCATCGGTGGTAGCATCAAGGCGGGTCTCATGTTTCACGAGTTGAAGCTCTACATCGGCGGTACGTGCGACGAAGTGCGCAATACGGACGAAGAAAGCCCTCTTTTGGATTAGCGTACAGATAGCTCGTTGCGCCGCTCGCGGCGCCGTTCATAGAAATAATCTTTGTAATAACGTTACAATCACGCTCACAGAATGAACGGTCGACTATTTTCCGTGCGCGCGGTCAACACCTCCACGCCATCCGACGTGATGAGCAGCGTGTGCTCGTACTGCGCGCTTCGAGCGCCGTTCGTCGTCACCGCGGTCCATCCATCCGGCCAGTGCACCACCTTGTGCGAGGAGGATTCATTAAACATCGGTTCGATCGTGAACGTCATCCCCTCCTTCATGACACCGACCGCTTTATTTTTCGCGTAGTGCGGCACGTTCGGCGCGCAGTGGAAGAGCTCACCGATGCCGTGCCCGCAAAAATCCTTGACGCTGGCGTATCCTCCCCTCGCCGCCTCGTCGGCGATGATCTCTCCCAAGTCTCTGAACCGTCGTCCCGGTCTGCAATGCGCGATCGCCCTGTCGAGCGCACGACGCGTGCAGTCCATGAGCTTTTGCGCCGTCTTCGACGCGGCCCCACCCTTGCCGACGTAATATGTTTCGTTCAAATCGCCGTGGTACCCGCTGAGACGAACGGTGATGTCCAGATTGACGACGTCGCCCTCGCGCAACGGTCTCGAGTCAGGAATCCCGTGACACACCACCTCGTTCACCGACGTGCACAGAGATTTCGGGAATCCCATGTAGTTCAACGGCGACGGGTACGCGCCGTTCCCGACCGTGACCGCGTGACAAATTCTATCGAGTTCCTCCGTCGTGACGCCCGGCTCGATGGCCCACGCGACGACGTCCATGACGTGTCTCGCCAGCGAACACGCCGCCCGCATGCCCTCCCGCGCCCTTTGCGTCTTCACCTCGATCGTGCTCTGATACCTCGAACCGAACTCCTCGTCCGGCCATCCCGACGTCGCGTAATCGGGCGGTGTCAGCCCGCTCGGATACGTCCGTTTCGCCGTCGTGGGAAACGGCCGCAACGACCCCGTCCACGCGAACGTCGGCATCGTCCCCATCCTCGAGCTTCGTCTCGCCCCCGGACTCTGCACGTGAAACTTCAACCCACCACCATCATCATCGCTCGTTCTCGCGTCCCACCGCGTCATCGTCGCTCGAACATCCTCCAACGACCGCCACGCGCCCGTCGCCGCCGCCTCGCGTCTCGCCGCGTCCTCCCGCGCGTCCTCCCCGTCGTCTCTCACCGTCTCAATCTCTCTCGACGATTCTTCATCCGTCCCCCAAGATTCATCGGACCCGTATCCTTCGATTCCACTCGACGAACTCGTCGACATCGCCTCCCTCTCGTCGTCGTCGTCGATCCCGTCCTCGTCCCGTCCCGCCGCCGCCAACCGTCCCAGCAACTCCACGCTCCCACCTCGCGCACTGAACCGCGCGTCCGCGCCCGCGAACACCAGTCGAAGCTTCGCGCTCTCACACACGCCCGGAATCAATCGCGCGATCTCGTGCGCGGGTCCTCCGTCGCATCGCACGCGCACGGAGACGACCCGATTCGCGCCGCCGCCGGTGGATGCATCTTCATAATCATCATTCTCGTCGTCGACGGCGACGAGCGACGCGCCCGCGAGCTCGAACGCGGTCTGGCGATGGATTCCGAGCGCGCGGTGACGGAAATATCTCGGCGCGTTCGAGTCCACGCGAAGGACGACGGACGTCATGCGCGACGAGACGAGACGAGTCGCGCCGCGCGGTCTGAGGAGACGACGAGACGCTTCGCGCGACGCGCGTCCATCTCTTCGCATCGACGGGTGCGCGCGCGCGCTGCGCTAGTACACTACTGTATCATTCATTCGGAGAGAGGACCGCTACGTCGTAATAATTCGCGCTCGCCGTCGCCGTCGCCTTCGCCCGCGCCCGCGCCCGCGCGCGCGCGCGCGCGCTCACGCGCCGTCGCCGCCCCCATCCCCGCGCCGCCTCGCCCATCTCTGTAAATTATACCCCTGCACGTTCGCGTTCGCGGTGTGACACGCGAGTAATATATAATTTCTCGGTCGCACGCGCCACGCGAATCGCATGAACAGTCCCGAGTACACCACGAGCGCCCCCGTCATCGGTCCGCTGATCATGTGTTCGGGCTTCGTCGTATCCGCTAAACCCTATCACGCGCGTCATCGAATCGCGTCGTCGAGTCGCGTCGTCGAGTCGCGTCAGTCGATCCGTCCTTCCATCGAGCGCGTCTCGTCTCGCGTCTCGTCTCGTCTCATCATCCTCACGCGTCATCCTCACGCATCATCATCACGCATCCTCATCCTCATCATCATCTCTCGCGTCAAAAGTCTCGGTCTCGTCGTCTCTCGCGTCGTCTCTCGCGTCGCGCGCACCGCGAGCACGAATCCCCAATTCGCCACCGGTCCCCAAAAATGCGTCGTCTTCGGTCCCGTCGGTCCGTTGATGAAGGCACGAATCGACATGATCCCTCGTCCCTCGCGTCGCGCTCTGCCATCACGCGGTGTCCCTCGTCATTCATCCACACCCCACACACTTTTGTCCCGCACCCGCGCGAATGCATGAATGAATGCATGATGGAGACGCGAGGGACGGGACGAGCGTCGAACGGGCGAGAGATGATGCGATGGAGCGAGCGCGGTGACGTCGCGATCGGTGCCGATCGAGGATGCGTCGTCGTCGAGGTACGGAACGTCTCGAATGCGCGAATGCATGCGTGCGTGCATCGAATGACGGACTGACGACGGATGGATGCGGGGAATAGGCGAGGGATGTTCGCGATGGTCGCGATGGTCGCGATGGAACGGGGACGACGTTTGAGTGCGTCTCGGTCGCGGGCGTTCGTGGAGGTGGGAAGAGGCGGTGGCCGGGAGGAGGGGAGGATGGGAAAAAGAGCGCGCGGCGGTTGGAGACGAGTCGAGGCGCGTTCTCGGCGGGCGTCGTCGAGGAGGAGGACGAGGAGGGGGATGAGGAGGGGGGAATCGGGGGTGGAATCGTTCGGTGCGTCGATTGGTCGTCGATCGGGGCGTGTGGGAGCGGGGAGAGGTGCGCGTTGGCGACGTGTTCGACGGCGGGCGCGTGCGAGGCGTTCGCGCCGCCGAGAGGGACGACGAGCGCGTGGACGCGGAAGACGGACGTGAGCGAGGCGTGGCGACGGGCGTGTTATGGGGGTGGAGGTCGGGTGGAGGCGTTGGTGGTGGAAACGCCGGTGGACGTGGATGAGGCGGCGAGCGTTCGACCGACGCGCGCGCGCGAACTCGCGTCGAGCGTCGCCGCGCGCGAGAGAGAAGACGCGGCGACGAAGACGGAACTCGACGACGCGGAGACGGTGAAACCGGCGATGGAGACGATGAATCCGTCAAATCTGCCTCGGTCGTCCGTCGACGACGGTGAGTTCGGTGACGACGTGTACGTGTACGGCGCGCTTCGAAGCGGCGCGCGCGCGGAGACGTCGACGGGGGACGCGGCGACGTGGCGCGCGGGAACTGTCGTCTCCGCGAGTTTCAACGCCGCCACGCGCGCGCGCATCGAGTACGACGCGCGCGATGTTCGAGGGGAATTCTTAGTGTGGTCGTTGCTCGAACGTCGGCCGCCGAACGTCGATGGCGTGGAGATGTTTCCGCCGGAATCGACGCTCGCCGCGCGCTCGCCGTCGCCGACGGCGACGAGACGCGCGCGTCCGATGCCGCAACGACGCGTCGAGGACGCGTCCACGCTTCGCGCGGGGGAATTTATAGAGATCATGCGCGCGAACGAAACGTCGACGTGGCGTTTGGCGAGAGTGTGCGAGGTGGACGAACGAAAGATGCGCGTGCGATTGAGCGAGTCGGATCCGCCGACGGATTTCCCGCTCTCGGGCGAGTGGCGACGAAGGACGCGATGGATGGGCGCCGCCGTCGGATGGGTCCCCGCAGACGACGTGCCGACGCTTCCGAAAACATTGCACGCGCGCGATGACGCACCACCGGAAGAGGAAGGCACGCGCCGCGGTATGGCCGCCGCCTCCGACGACGGCGTCGCCATGGACGCCGACCGACCCGCCGCCGTCGCCGACAAAGAAGCCGGCGTCGACGCGAGCTCGCGCGATCGACGCGTCGGCGCGCAGGCCGCGGTGGACGCCTTCTTCCGTCGTCGAACGTCCGACGCGACGTACGGCGCGCGGTTTCGCATGTGCGACGAGGATGCGTTTCTGTGTAAACGCGTGTGCGAGGAATTCGCCGCGACGGATGAGGCGCGCGCGGCGGCGGAAACCGCCATCAGGAGATGTTTGGCGAACACGAAGACGGGCGACGCGTCGACCGCGTCGACCTCGACGACCGTAGCGACCGCCACCGCGACGTACGACGACGCCCCGATACGCAAAGCCGCGCTGTCGCAATTCATGGCGTGCGCGTGGGCGGAGATTCGAGTCGGCGGCGAGAAGAGGCACGCGCTCGCGTGCGGCGCCAAGAGCGGACACGTCGCCGTGTTTCACATCACCGAAGACGCGCGAGCAACGTGCGTCGCGACGACACGAATCGCGTCGGACGCGTGGATCACCACCCTGACGTGGCGACGAAACGCATCCGCGAACGGCGTCGATCTCGTCGTCGGATGTTCGAACGGCGCCGTCGTGCGCGCGCGCGGCGGCGTCTCCGACGCCGAGCGCGCGTTCGCGGACGCGACCGACGCCCCTCGTCGTGATCTCTTCACCGAATTCACGCGTCTGTGCGACGCCGACGGCGCCGCGGTCACGTGCGCGTCCATCGACGGCGACCACGTCATCGTCGGCAAGGCGAACGGCGACGTCGTGTGCTGCGATTTGACGCGCGCGAGAGACGCGAGCGTGCGTCGCGTCTCCCTCGAACCCATCGCCGGCGCGTGTTACTCGCGAGGACGCGGCGACGACCGTCTCGCACACGTCATCTCCGGCGCCACGCACGTCATCGCAAGGCTCTCCGCCGCTCGAGACGCGCTCGTTTCAGTCGAGCGCGTCGGCGCCGCCGCGCGAGAACGAGACGCCTCGCGTGCTGTGGACGCCTGTCTCGCCCTCGCCCCGTCCCCCGCCGGCGACGTCGTCCTGCGATGCGACGCGTACGAACCGACGGTAAATCTTCGAAACTTGGACGGCATGAAACGCGCAAAGTTTTGGCGAGGCGTCGTCGTCGCCGTGAAACATCCGTCGCCGTGAAGACGAAGACGCCGCCTGTAGTAACAAACTCTCGAATTCGAGTCGAATCGAACGCGCGCGCCCCCGCGCGTCACTCGTCGCCGCGACGTCGACCGCGTCGCGACCGCGTCGAGAGGACGACATGTCGTCGCCCGACGCGCGCGCGGTCCCCGACGATTTCTTCGCCGACGACGAATCGTACGTTCCCAAACGCGCGCTCGAAGACGCCGCCGAGCTCAAACGCGAGCTCATTCGTAAATGGCGCGCCGCCGACGGCGCCGATGCCTCCGCGGCGCCTCGCGCGCGCACCATCGTTCTCGTGACGAGCGGTGGCACGACCGCCCCGCTCGAGCGCGCGCAGGTGCGATGCGTGGATAACTTTAGCTCGGGCACGCGAGGGGCGAGATTGGTGGAGGAGTTTAGCGCGCGGGACGCGTGCGAGGTTGTCTTATTACAGCGAGACGGGTCTTGCGCGCCGTATGAACGCATGGTGGTGGCGAGCGCGACGCCCGTCGAGCGTCGAACGTTCGAACGGGCGCCGCACGCGTTGGACGCGTTTGAATTGGCGGAGGACGGGAGGACGGCGCGGGCGCGGCGCGGGCGAGGAGACGCGGTGGCGCGCGCGTTGCGATGTCTGCGAGAGGAGACGCGAAAGGTGACCACGATACGGTTCAAGACGTTGTTCGAATATTTGACCTTGCTCAAGGCGGCGTGCGAGGCGATCGAGGAGGAGGCGATGCGGCGAGGTGGAAGAGCCGTCGTCGTGTTGGCGGCGGCGGTGAGCGATTTTTACGTGCCGTGGCGCGATTTGCCCGAGCACAAGATTCAGAGCGCGGCGCACGCGCGGGACGGATTGGAGCTCACGCTTCGACCAGTACCGAAAATGCTCGGTCTCATCAAGTCCGAGTGGTGTCCAAACGCCCTCGTCGTCGGTTTCAAGCTCGAGACGGATATCAATATCCTCGCCGACAAGGCGCTTCGGTCGCTCCGACGCTACCGACTCGACGCCGTCGTCGCCAATCAGCTCACCACGCGCTACGATTTCGTCCATCTCCACACCGCGGACGGCCATTCGCGAAAACTCTCGCGTCCGGACGACGAACCGGCGTACCCGATCGGGCTCGGGTTCGGACCGACGACGCTCGACGGTCAAATCGTCGACGCGCTCCTCGCGCTCGCGGACGACGTCTCGACTCGCCCGTGATCCGAGCCTCGCCCGCCCGCGTGTTCAATCTTTCATTCTTTCACCCTTTTGTCCACGTCCCATCGCCGTTCGCGCGCATCGAGCGCGCCCGAGCGTCCCGGCTCGCGCGTCTCGTCCCCGCGCGCGCGTCGTCGTCGCCGCACTCGCCGACGGTCGGTCGTTCGACGAGCGATCATGACGGCGATGGAGACGGACGCCGAGGCGAACGCGAACGCCGAGGCGAAGACGCAGACGGAGACGACGACGCCGATGGACGTCGCGCACAGAGTACGTCGCACCGACGCGTCGCGCGCGCGCGATCGACGATTGATTAATGAATGACGACGACGATCTCGAATCGTTTCCCGAGCGACTTGACTGACCCGCGGTGGTGTGTGCGAACGATGCGCAGCTCGTGAGATGCGTCGGAGACGTGGAAAAGAGCGTGAATGAAAAGGGCGAGGCGCGATTCGTCGCGCGGGCGCTGCGAGAGGTGCGTAAAGTCGTGTGAGAGACGTGAAAAGGCATTCGCGACTTTGAACCGCTTCGCGATTGGCGCGAAGACGAAGACGCGCGCGACGAATGACTGACGCGGTGTGCGATGATCATAGACGGCGACGGCGCGGCGGGAGCTCACGAGTGCGAACGTGCTCGCGTTCGTGCGCGCGGCGTTGCCCGAAGGGGAGACGAGGACGGCGCTCGAGGCGCGGTGCGAGGCGAAACCCGCGGCGAAGAGAACGCGGGGGGCCAAGGTGGCTAAGGGTGGTGACGACGAGGGTGAGATTGATATGAGCGACGTAGTCCCGTGTGCGCTTCCGGAGGCGGAGGTGTACGCGTACTTGATAGTTTTGATGTACCTCATCGACGGCGAACGCGGCGAGGACGCCTTGGCGTGCGCGGAGGAAGCCGTCGATAGAATCAGACAGTTTAACCGACGAACAATGGATGTTCTCGCGGCGCGGGTGTACTTTTACTATTCACTCGCGTACGAACGATTCAGTTCGCTCGAAAACGCGCGCGTGACGCTCTTGGCGCTGTACAGAACGGCGGCGTTACGTCTTGACGAAATCGGGCAAGAAACCTTGGTCAACCTGTTGTTGCGCAACTATTTGCACTATAATCTGTACGATCAGGCGGAGAAGCTTCGATCTCGTGTGACGCTTCCGCAGTCGAGATCGATTCAGCAGCAGTGCAGGTACGCGTACTATCTCGGTCGCATTCGGGCCGTGCAGTTGGAGTACAGCGAGGCGAAGGAGTACCTGACGCAGGCGTACCAAAAGGCGCCCACCGCGGCCAAGGCGTTTCGTTTGGAACTGTTGAAATGGATCACCATCGTGCGTTTACTCCTCGGCGAGGTCCCGGAGAGGAAAGAATTGACGCAACCGGAGATGCGCGCGGCGTTGACGCCGTACTTTGATCTCGTGCAAGCGGTAAGAATGGGGGATTTGTCGTCGTTTCAACGTGCGGCGGAGACGCACGGGACGACGTTTCAGCGGGACAAGTTGAATAATCTGATCGCTCGTTTGCGCGCCAACGTCATCCGAACCGGTCTCACGCGCATAAACACCGCATATTCCAGAATTTCACTCGCCGATGTCGCGGAAAAGCTCGGTCTTCCGAGCGCGGAGGACGCCGAGTCTGTCGTGGCGAAGGCGATTCGCGACGGCAACGTCGATGCCGTCATCGATCACTCCGCCAAGGTTATGTATAGCAAGGAGACCAAGGACGTGTACAGCACGAATGAACCGCAAAATGCGTTCCATGTGCGCATCGCCTTTTGCCTGGACACGCACAACGAAGCCGTCAAGGCGATGCGATATCCGCCCCAAAAGGACAAGGCGGCGGTCGCCGCGGCGCGCGGTTCCGCTGATGCCGAGACCGCGCTCGATTTAGACGATTTGGACATGGACGACGACGAAATGATGGGTGATTTCTTCTAGAATGTTCTAATCAATACAATTGTCTCACGACCGACGGTCCAGCTCATTTCCGTCCCTTTTTCCCCGATTTTTTTCTGTTCCCCGTCTTCTCCGCCTTTTTCCCTTGGCCCGGCGCCGGTCCCGCAGCCGACGCCACCTGCTTCAGGTACTCATCAAACACCATGTGCTGCGTCATGTACTTCGGGTTCGTGCTCGGCTTCCCGTTCTCCCCTCGCTCTGGATGTTTCTTTACGTACGCCGCGATCGCCTTGAGCAACTTCCCTCGCGTGTTCAACTCTGGGTTCACGAACTCACCGTCCTCCGTCTTCCACTCCACGCGCAGCCGACCGCGACACCAGAAATCTCTCGAGTAACACTTATCCTCCAGCTCGCACTTCATCCCGAGTCCGCGCTCGCACGCGTCGAGCATCTCCAACGGGTGCGGATGTTCGACGCAATCATCGAGCGCGATGCGTCGTCCGCGCGCCGTCGTGCGCGTCGAGTCGATGTACGGCGGGTACACGACGACGCGCTCGTCGTGTTTCCAGATCATCGGTTGGCGCGTCGTCGACATGGCGCGCGCGGAACTGTGACGCGAGTGCGCGCGTCAGAGCTCGGCGGCTCGGGCGCGAGTCGAGTCGCGATGACGACGGACGCGCGCGCGCGCGCGTCCCTCGAGGCGTCGACGTCGGCGACGACGACGACGACGACGGCGCGGTCGGAGACGGACGATCTCATCGCCGGCGTCGTCGCCGGCGCCGCGTGCACGCTCGCGGGACACCCGTTCGACACTGTGAAGGTGTTTTTGCAAGAAAACGCCGCCAAGGGCGCGCGCGCGCACACGACGGCGAGCGCGACGCGAGAGATTTACGCGAGACGCGGCGTTCGCGGCCTCTACGCGGGCGTCGCTGCGCCGTTGATCGGGGCGAGTCTGGAGACGGGGGCGAATTACGCGTGCTTTCATCTTATTCGAGAACGAATAGCCTTGGAGGCCATGGGCGGAAGAGACGGTTTCGCGTCGCGTTTGGGCGCGTCCGCGGTGTCGGGGGCGATCGCGGGGGCGGTGATGTGCGCGTTCTTGACGCCGTTCGAATTGGTCAAGTGTCGAGCGCAGGTGGGACAGGAGGGCGGACGCGCCGTCGCCGTGGCGCGACGAATCGTCGCCGAGCGCGGCTTCGGCGGTCTCTTCAGAGGGTTCACGCACACGATGGTGCGGGAGATTCCCGCGGGAGCGGTGTACTTCGCGTCTTACGAAGTGTTACAAACCATTTTCCCTCGCGCGAGACGTTCGGAGGATGTCACGCGCGCGGCGTTTGAAAATCAGGACGTTTCGGGTGCGCGCTTTCGTGCCCGCTTCTCTTCGTCTCGTTTCGTTTCGTCTCGCCCATACCACGCGCGTCCATCACGCACTGACCGCGTTCTCTTCCACTCACCGCGCAGGTTTATTTCACGAAGCCCTCGCCGCGGCTTCGTGCGGCGGCGCCGCCGGCGTCGTCACCTGGCTCGCCGTCATTCCGCTCGACAACGCCAAAACCGTCCACCAGTGCGAACGTCCCGGCGGTCCTCGCGACCTCCCACCGCTCGCCCTCATCCGCCGTCTCATCACCGAGCGTGGATTCAGAGGCCTCTACCGCGGCGCGTCCCCCGTGATCGCCCGCGCGTTCCCCGCCAACGCCGCCCAGTGGCTCGCGTGGGAATTTTCCAGTCGCGCGCTCTGGTCGCGCCGCCGTCTCTCCGTCTCTCCGACCGACTCCGAATAGACCTCCGACTCGTAGCGCACGCGTAGTTCCATCACCATCGTCTCCCCCCACTGAGTCTTCGACGTCGACGTCGCCCGAGTGTCCACGCGCGTCGTCTCGCATCCTCGCCGCGCGTTCGTCGCGTCCTCGTCTCGCGCGCGCCCCTCGCGAGGGGAACCAAACCGACGCCTCACATTCCGACGTCGAGCGCGGGCGATGACGCGACCGCGCGTCACGCCCGAGCGCGCGCGACCGACGACATCGACGACGACGACAACATCGATCGAATCCACGCCCTCGCCCGCGCGAGAGACGAGAGACGGCGCCGCGGAGGAAGGGCTCGACCTCGACGACGACTCGAGTCCGCTGGTGGGACGAATGGCGAGGGTGACGCTGAGCGACGCGACGAACGCGATCGTCGACGAAGAGAGGGGAGGTGGAGGGCGCGGGAAACCGCTCGGGAGCGGGTTCGTCGTGAAGAAGAGGTGCGCGCGGGACCGTGGAGGGAGAGAGAGAGGATTATTGATTGAGACTGATGTGACGCGTTTCGTTTCGTCGGCGCGTCTCGAGACCGACGAAAGACGGACTGACGAACGCCTCTTACGCAGGTTTCACAGTCCCACGGACTCAGCGATGAGTCCAGCGTCGAAATTCGTCGCCCGAAAAGCGCACCACCACGCGGCGACGTCCATCATCGACAAGTTGCGCGCCGCGCCGAGACCGGGCGCCGAAAACGCGCCGCCGCCGCCGCCGCCGCGTCTCGCCGCGTCTCGGTTTCGACCGCTCGATCGATAGACCGATTCCCATTCTTGATTAACGCT
>CEUM01047338.1_pt1 | contig 13132 bp, 10 predicted proteins | sample 356421 | NCBI WGS metagenome assembly CEUM01 (sample SAMEA2622716, study PRJEB7988) | marine metagenome | biome: marine biome (ENVO:00000447); feature: surface water layer (ENVO:00002042); material: "saline water (ENVO:00002010), including plankton (ENVO:xxxxxxxx)" | depth 5 m | reverse complement strand
GAGAGGGAACACTATACAGGTGTAAGGCCTGAATTAGGTTCAATAGATGATGCGGATCATTTGTTTAATCCTCCCTACGGATCATCTCTAAATATAACAAATCAAGTAGGTTTTCAGTTAAATCATAAAATCACAAACTCTATAGGTTCAAATTTACTTACCTTTGGCTCAGAATATATTATTGATGATGTTTTTGATGAGATTAATGCTTATAATTATTTAGTTGATCAAAATGTATATAATTTTGGAACTTTCGCTCAGTCTGATTTGAGTTTGTTTGAAAAAATAAATATAACATCTGGTATAAGATTTGATAAACATTCTTTGGTAGATGATATTATTTTAAGTCCAAGATTATCTTTTTTATATAAATTTAAATCTAATACTCAGTTCAGATTTTCTTTTAGTACTGGATTTAGAGCTCCTCAAGCATTTGATACTGATATGCATATTTCTTTTGCTGGAGGAGGTGTTTCAAGAATTGTTTTGTCAGAAAATTTAAAAGAAGAGAACTCAACAAGTATAAGTTCTTCTATTAATTATGATAAATTATCAATCACTAATTCATTTGGATTCACTTTACAGGCTTTTTATACAAATTTAGATAATGTTTTCTACTATGAGCCAGATGGTATGGATGAATTTGGTGAATTATATGTTAAAAGAAATGGGGATGGCGCAGCTGTGCAGGGTTTAACAGTTGAATTTAGAGCAAGTATTTTAGATAAAATATCATTTGAATCTGGATTTACTTATCAAAGTTCTAAGTACGAAAAACCTGTCAGTTATTCACAAGAACTTCCTCCACTTTCAAACTTTATACGAACACCTAAAAAATATGGATACGCTACATTAGATTATAAATTAAATGAAGATTTTTATTTTTCCACAAACTTAATACACACAGGTCCAATGATTTTGGTTCACATGTCTGGGGCTCCGGGACAAACTGATGATGAATATTTTACATCAAATGATTTTAATTTATTTGGAGTTAAAGCTTCATATTTAAAGAAATTAAATGAGTTGTCTATGTCTTGTGAATTCAGTTTAGGAATTAAAAATTTAACAAATTCTTATCAAAATAATTTTGATTCATCTAAAAATAGAGATAGTAATTTTGTGTATGGCCCTTCAACTCCAAGAGTCTTTTATTTCTCTATAAAATTTAAGTCTATATAATTTTATAAAAATGGTAGAATAGATAATTCTTTTGCTTTTGCTTCGACCATTATGTCAAATTCTTTATTATATGTTTTGGGTAATGAGTTAATATAATCAGAATGAGCTTGAGGTTTAATTTTATTGTTATTTTCATGTAGAGACTTTGACTCAGAATAATGAACTACTGGTTTAATATTTTTTGGCCAAGTTGATAACGCTAGTTCTAACGCTTCTTCTTCTGATAATCCGCCATCACAAAATTTGTGGTGGTGATAGTCAAATACAATAGGGATATTTATTTTTTCATGAATATACATTAAGTCTTTTACAGAATACATGGAGGCTTTGTCATCATTTTCTATAGTGAGTCTATCTTTTATTGAATTAGATAATTTGGTATAATTTTCACAGAATCTATTCATTGCAGAATTTTTATCCCCATAAACACCATTACAGTGGATATTTATTTTATTAAAAACAGATTTATTTAATCCCATAATATCAAAAAAATCTGCATGCATTTGTAAATCAGCAACAGTTCTCTCAATAACATCATTTTTTGGAGAAGTCAAAACATTATATGGCCCTGGATGCGCAGTGAGCCTAAAGGAATTTTTTTTGGCAAAATCACCACATTTTTTCAGTGCTTTTTCAATTTCATAGTATTGTGGTAATTCACTAATTTTATAGTGTGTTCCCCATGGAAAAAGATCAGATGATATTCTAAAGAATAAAATTCCTTTTTCTTTATTCCATTTTAAAATTTTAAGTAAGTCTTTACAGTTTTGTAAGGCTAGTTCGCCTGCGTACTGAATTCCTTTTTCTAAGAATGTTTTTTTTATCATTCCTCTATGAGAAATGACCTTTGGTTTAAGTTTAGAAAGTGATAAATTAATACAAGCGTAGCCTAAATTCAAAATATAAATTAATTTTCGTTCATGCTCATTAAATGAAAATATATTGATTTTGATCTCTCATTTCCTTTTATATCATTGGCGGTAATTTCAATATTATAATCACACATTACATCCATTGGGATATTATTTGTAGATATTGTTTTTTGGTAGCTCCAGTCATTTTGAAATACATTCTTTAGTTCAATTAGCTCAAGTGAATTAAGATTATCATCAGTGCATTCACATGTTTCCAAGTATAATATGTTATCTAATACCTCATCATTAGAAATTAAAATATTAATATCAATATCTTGTCCTATATTATACATTTCTTGATTTGGGTTTATTATTGATATATTGGGGTAATTAGTTATTCTATTATTTTCCTCTTCACAGCTATTGAAAATAAGAATTAAACTAAATAAGAGTAGTATTTTGTTCATAATTGACTGTTAACAAAAGATTTTTTTAGGTTTTATATCAATTAAATATAATAATAATTTTGCAACATATTTATAATAGATATTGTATATGTATTTAGTATAAATAATTTTAATAAAATTTCATGAAATTAAATCTTAATATATGCCTACAATTAGATTAATTATTTTAATATTACTAGGATCTTTTTTTGTTCAAGCACAAGCACCACATGGGATTAATTATCAGGCAGCAGTAAGAGATAGTGATGGGATCTTATATGATAATGATGAATTAACGGTTTACTTTAAATTAATTGTTTTAGAGACAGGAAATATTGTATGGGAAGAAGTGCATAGTGTTCAAACAAATGATTTTGGGGTATTTAATACAATAATTGGATATGGAGAATCAACATCATTGGGTACATCCAACAATTTTGAAGATGTAAATTGGGGAGAAGGAAGTATTTTTATAAAAGTTGATATTGATTTTGATAATGAAGGGCCTGCTCAAGCTGTTACCTTTGGGGAATCCCAATTATTAAGTGTTCCTTATGCATTATATTCTAATTCATCTGGAAATAATCATTGGGAAATTTCAGACGGAATTATTCAGCCACAGCAAGATTTGTCAATTGATTTAAATTCAGATGAAACGCACATCAGCTCAAATACTATTTCATTAGGCAATGAAAGCAATTCACAAATTAGTTTAATTGGAGAAGTTCAGTTTTATAATAATGATAATTTATTATTAGAATTAACTAACGGTGAAATAAACTCTTATCAACAAATAAATTCTGTAGATCCAACAATTAATAGTCATTTAGCCACAAAAAATTATGTTGATTCTAGAGATGACAATATTGTTTTACAAATGAACAGTGCTTTTGAAGAAAATATTAATTTTTTTCAAACACAGATTAATTATTTAACAAATCAAGTTTCTAATATGGAACAAAATGTTAATCAAAATTCAGAGGCATATTATTCTCTACAAGATATTTTATCTACGAATGATAATGATTTGCAAGAGCAAGTAGATGTAATTGCAACAATCTTACAAACCTTGGAAGATAATATTAATACAAATTTATTGCTTCAAACTCAATTAAATGATATCCAAATTCAAATTAATTCAATTACAAATTCAATACAAGAATTAGAAAATACAATATCAGAATGATGAACCGACTGTTTTTCTTTTTTGTAATATTTAATTTCACAAATAATTTATATTCTCAAAGTCTTTCTTCAAATGTATTGGCGAATTCTGGAGATTTTGTCGTTAATGAGAATTCAGTATCAAGCACTATTGGTGAATCATTAGTTTTTACAAACTCACAAAATAATTATTTCCTTTATCAAGGATTTCAAAACACTGCTATAGCAGTAAATGAGCAACTCTTTTTTCAGAATATTGACTTACCCGCTGGATGGAGTTATTGGTCAACGTATTTATCTCCAAAAGATCCAGAAATGTCAGATTTACTTAGTTCTATAAGTGATGATTTAGTTATTTTAAAAGATCAGCATGGTGATGTTTTTTGGCCTTATTTTGGTATTAATGGAATTCAAAACCATACTTATGGATATGGTTACCAAGTTAAAATGCAGCAAAATTCAACATTAGAAGTTTGTGGATATAAAATAGAGAATTCATCTATACAGTTGTATCAAAATTGGAATATTTTAGCTTACTTAAATGATACTCCAATGCCTGTGGAAGAGGCGCTTTTCCCAATTTATAATGAATTAATTATAATGAAAGATGAATTAGCAAATGTATATTGGCCATTTTTAGGAATAAATACTATAGGAAACATGCTTCCCGGGCAAGCATATGCTATAAAATTATACTCAGATAGTGATTTTTCTTACCCTATTAATGAAGAAGCTTCTAGGTTAAATAATGGAGCAAAAATAAAACCAGAATATTATTCATCTGTTTTAAATACAGGGGTAAATATGACAATCGGAATACCTAAAAATATTTTAGATGAAATTGCAATTTATGGTGATGAAATAGGAGTATTTGATTCTAATAACCTCCTGGTTGGATCTAATGTTTTTACTGAAAATAATATGGCAGTTACTGTTTGGGGTAATGATTTTTCTAATAATTATAAAGATGGAATGGAAGAAGGTGAAACTTTAAGTTTTAAAATTTGGAATAAAGCATCTCAAATAGAAAATATATTATTTGTTAAATCTTGGGAAGAGGGAAATGGTATATATAATTCTAATGATATTAGTATAGTTGGTGAATTTCACCCAACTTATAGAAATTTTTTTGATGTAAAGGTTTTTCCTAATCCAGTTAGAAACAGTTTAAAAATTTCTTTTAATCTACCGTTAGATGATAGAGTAAATATATCTATTATTAATTCCTTAGGACAATCTGATATTTTACTTGATACTGATCTAGCGAAAGGATATTATGAATATAAATTTAATTTACAAAACGAAGCTGGTTGTTACTTAATTAATGTTTTAACAAAGGATTCTAATCAAATCATTCCAGTATCAATTATTAATAATTAATTTACTTATATAATTAATCTCTTTTGAAAAGATCTTAATTGTATAAATTCCATCAGAAAATTTATCTAAGTCAATAATTTTGTTAGATTTTTTTGACTCGGTATTATAAATATTTTTGCCTGAAAAATCGTGAATTTCAATGTGATATTCATTAACATTATTAATTTCTATATTTAATTTATCCTTTGCAGGATTAGGGTAAACATATATTGAGAATTTTATTTCTTCCGTACTTGAGTTATTACAAGCATCACCAATTCCATCATTATCTGAGTCTATTTGATCCGGATTAAATACATCAGGGCAATTATCATATTCATCACAAACATTATCAAAATCAAAGTCATTTAAACAATTTCCATTACAATCTAAAAACTCTTCGGCATAGATACATGAACCATCATCATCAGTAGCGAGAATATTAAAATTACATGCAGCGCTATCAGTACAGCCAACAATTTCATTATTATCACAAATACCGTCATTATCTAAATCATTATCAATTATAACTCCATTCTCACATGATTCACAAATACCATCCACATATATACAAGACCCATCATCATCAGTGGCAAGATTGCTAAAATTACACGCAGCGCTATCGATACAACCAAGAATACAATCATTTTCCAAATTCGAATCACAATTTCCGCAGTCATCTAAAGTAGCTCCATTGCATTCTTGGTTACAATCTAGCTCTAGTTCTAAAACCTCAAAAGTTTTTGTTTGAAAACAATCAAAAATTGGTTCAATGATTCCGTTACCGTCAGTATCCCATTGGCATGAAACTGTATATGATCCAGGATTAAGATCGTTTGCTAGAGTTAATCCATCAAATACAGGATAGTTTTCCCAAACGCAATATGGACTAATAAGATTTGGACTTTCGGGATAAAATGTAATTGAACCCAATAAACCACTTCCAGGGCAAATATGTTCAATTATAGCTTCACCAATTAAATCCGTTTCTGGAACAATAATTTCTTCTTCTAAAACACATCCATTTGGATGAATAATAGTAGCGGTATATATTCCAGCTGGAATATCAAATAAATACTTATATGTTTCTTCCGCAGTTGAACCATCTCCTTGTGCAATAATTTCTCCTTCTTCATTTGTCCAGATAAACTGACAGTTACTTGAATTGCATGAACAGCCTGTTGAGCTCATATATGCCATTCCATCACTTCCCCCGGGACATGTAGGTGGAGTGGAAAAATAAATACTTTCATACTCGGAAATATTTGTTGTAATTGTATCTTGACATCCATTTGCATCCACGACTGTGACGCTATATGAGCCAACAGAAAGGTTTTCTAAATCTTCCGTAGTTTCGCCATTAGACCAAAAATATTCATAAGGAGGCGTTCCAGTGCTATTTGGTCCAATATATAAATTAATTGACCCGCTATTTTCGCCTGGACATGATACTGCTGGAAAAGCAAATAAATCTAAATCAGTGTTACATTCGCCTGAATTGTCAAAAATACCATCAAAATTAGTACCCATGTAACTTCCCCAAGAAACTCCAAAAGGAGGATTTAAATATGATGTTTCAAGTCTACGAATTTCAACCCCAGATGGAATGAATGGATTGTCTTTTTGAGTTACAAAAATTAAATCTAAATAATCATTATTATCTATATCTTTAATTTGAGGAGTAGAATAAATATCTCCTCCAATAGTTGAGAAAATAGAGGTTTGAGTATCGTTAATAAAATCAATTAAAATTAGTTCATGCTCAAACTCTCCATTAACAGAGTTAGTCGTTGATATTAAGACCTCATCTTTACCATTAGAGTTTGAATCAAAACATATTGGTGTTGCAAAGTTAAATGAGCCAATACTATCCATGTAAATAATATCACCACTTTCTCCGTCTATTAATACTTGGTAAAAATCACTGTATGAAGACTGTCCTCCAACATATAATGTTGCAAAAACATCTCCATTATTGTCATTGTTTGTAAAATTACCAACAATTGCAGAAGCCGCACTTTCTGTTCCTTCTATATTAACTTCCCAAATAATATTTTCAAAATCTTCTCCATCAATAGCAGTAATTTTTCCATCAAAATTTTGTGCAATTATATCGTATGTTTCATCTCCATTTAATTTAGCAATGGAAGGAGGTGCTAACATACCTAATTCAGGATTTGGTAATAGGGAGGTGGAGTTACTGAGATCGTTAGTTAATAAATCATTAAAATCGGCTATCCATAAATTTCCTTGGATAGTTTCGCCACCGGTTCCAAATATAATGTTATAATTATTATCTCCGTCTAAATCAACGTAAAGTGGTGACATATAAGTTTCATTTGAATCAGGAACTACAGCATTATTTAAAATACTTCCTGAATAACCATCTAAAATCATTATGTGCCCTGGAGGTCTATCCGATACGCTTGAGTCTAAAGAATGATCACCCCCATTTGCGCATAGAATTTCGGGAAGATTATCATTGTTTTGGTCAGGAATTAGTTGAGGATTGTAAAAATTATACCATCCATAATCATTTGGATTTTCTTCACTATTCCAAAAGCTCCAAATTTCTTCACCATTTAAACCATTAATTACTTTTAAAGCAGCATCTCTTCCGCCAACAATAACATCAGGTGTTCCATCTAAATTAAAGTCAAAAGATTGTGCACTTATAAACCACTCGTTTTGATTATCTTTTGTCCATAAAATATCACCACTCAATCCGTCAATAGCAATAGTTCCAAATGGAGTAGGGTAGCCATCAACACCTCCACTTAAAACAACATCTTCAGTTCCATCTGAATTTAAATCAAATGACCTAACAGAAGAACTTGTTTTAATTAAATCGATTTCATTTTCCCAAATTAAATTTTGAGAAAATATTAAACTGGAAAAAAATATTAAAGTAAATAAAGATTTTAATTTCATAGTGTAATTCATATAAATATATAGATCAAATATACTTAATATTTAACGATTTGTTTTTATTCTTATAATTGTATATTTGGCAAAAAATTAACATCGAAATGAGTATAATTGAAGAGAAAATAAATAAAAATACAGGTATATTAAAAGTATCTGTAAAAATAAAAGATTATAAAGATAAGGTAGCGGAATCTATCAAAGGATATAGAAAAAAAGTCTCTCTCCCTGGATTTAGATCTGGAATGGTTCCAGTTTCCCTTATAAAAAAGAAATACGGTTTAAGTATAAAAATTGATGAGATAAATAAGCTCCTTTCTGAAAAAGTTAATAAATACTTAAAAGAAAATAACCCCTCAATCATGGGTTATCCTCTTCCCAAAAAAGCTGATATCGATTGGGCAAAAGAAGATGATTATATTTTTGAGTACGAATTAGGTTACAGGCCTGAATTTAATATTACTTTACCTAAAAAAGATAAGGTTTCATATTATTCAATAAAACCAGATGACAAACAAGTTAAAGATGCTGTTGATAATCTAAGAAAACAACATGGTGAAAACACATTTCCAAATGATGTAAAGATTAATGATATATTGTATCTAAAATTAGATGAAATTCAAAGAAAAGGGGAGAGTAAAAAACTAGTTTCTCACAGTAGCTCATTATTAGTTGACGATCTTCTAGTAAGTGGTTTAAAAACTAAACTACTTAAATCAAAAAAAGATGATACTTTAATGGTTAATATAAAAGAAGTATTTAAAAATGAAACAGAGCTATCTTCTCTTCTTAATATAAAAAAGGAAGAGATAGAACATCTAAACAATGAATTTAGCTTAAAAATAGATTCCATTAAAAGAGTTTCGCCGGCAAAATTAAACGAAGATTTTTTTAAAAAAAGTTTTCCTGAAGAAACAATAAAAACTAAAAAGGAATTTAATTTAGCAATTGAAAAAAAGTTTTCCGAAATGTATGAAAAACAGTCTGAAAATAAATATTTTAATGATGTTGTTGATTTTGTAATTGATTCTTCAAAAATAGACTTACCAAATGATTTTTTGAAAAGGTGGATTGTGGCTAACTCTGATGGAAAGAAAAAAAATGAAGATGTTGAAAAAGAATATAATCTCTATCAAAAATCATTTTGCTGGGAATTAATAAAAGATAAAATTATTCTTGAGCAAAATATTGATCTTACTGAAGAAACAGTTTTTTCTAAAGCTAAAGAAATATTTAAATTACAGTTACTTCAGTATGGAATGAAAAAAGAAGATGTTGAGTTAGAAAATATGACAAAAAATTTAATACAAAATCAGGAAGAAAGAAGAAGAATAGAGGAGCAAATAGTTACTGATGAAATGATTAAATATTTTAAGAAAAATATTAAAGCAAAGAATAAGGAAGTATCTATCGATGAATTTAGTAAATTAGTAACTAAAAATTAGTTTATATGAATAATCATAATGAATTTAAGAAATATGCAACAAAGCATTTAGGAATCAATAGTTTAACTCTTGATACTTATTCTTCTATTTACGGAAATTATATTTCACCAACGATAACCGAAGAAAGAAAGTTAAATGTTGCTACAATGGATGTTTTTTCTAGATTGATGATGGACAGAATAATTTTTTTGGGTGTTCCAATTAATGATTACGTTGCTAATATTATTCAGGCACAACTGTTATTTTTAGAATCAACAGATTCATCTAAAGATATTGAATTGTATATTAACTCACCTGGAGGTCAGGTTTATGCAGGGTTGGGAATATATGATACTATGCAGTACATAAATCCAAAAGTTTCGACTATTTGTACTGGAATGGCTGCATCTATGGCTGCTATTTTGCTTTGTGCTGGAGAAAAAGGAAAAAGATATGCTTTGAAACATTCTCGTGTAATGATTCATCAACCATTGGGTGGGGCGCACGGTCAAGCATCTGATATTGAAATCACAGCAAATGAAATAAAAAAGTTAAAAAATGAGCTTTATGAGATAATAGCTAATCACTCTAATAAATCATTTGATCAAGTCTATAAAGACGGTGATAGAGATTATTGGATGACATCTTCAGAAGCCAAAGAATATGGCATGCTTGACGAAGTATTAAAAAAATCTTAATGAATAATTCAACTGAGCTAACAAAATGTTCTTTTTGCGCAAAAAGCAAAAAAGAAGTAAATATTTTAATTTCGGGTATTGATTGTTTCATATGTGATGCTTGTATTTTACAAGCTGCCCAAATAATACAACCTGAAAAAAATCACTCTGTTAAAAATAAGAAAGTAGATTTCAAATTATTTAAACCTAAAGAAATTAAACAATATCTCGATGAGTATGTAATTGGACAAGAAAAAGCAAAAATAGTATTATCTGTTGCGGTTTATAATCATTATAAAAGAATTTTTTCAGATTTGAGTCAGGATGTTGATATTGAAAAATCGAATATATTATTAGTTGGAGAAACGGGGACAGGAAAAACTTTATTAGCTAAGACAATAGCTAAAAAATTAGATATACCATTTTGTATAGTTGATGCGACTGTTTTAACTGAAGCTGGTTATGTTGGAGAAGACATAGAAAGTATTTTAACCAGATTATTACAAGCTGCAAATTATAATAAAGAATTAGCTGAAAAAGGGATAGTATTTATTGATGAACTTGATAAAATAGCACGAAAAGGAGATAATCCTTCTATTACTAGAGATGTTTCTGGTGAAGGAGTCCAACAAGGTTTATTAAAGTTGTTAGAAGGTTCAGTTGTAAATGTTCCTCCAAAAGGTGGGAGAAAGCACCCTGATCAAAATTACATTCAAATTGATACAAAAAATATTTTATTTATATGTGGAGGAGCCTTTGATGGAATTGATAAAATCATTTCTAGTAGAGTTGGTTTAAATGCTGTAGGTTTTAGCTCTAAAAAACAAAAAAAAATAGATAAAAATATTTTAAGTCAAATAAGTCCTTTTGACATTAAAAATTATGGCCTTATACCTGAAATAATAGGTAGGTTACCTGTTTTAACTCATCTTGATAAGCTAAGCAAAAATGACTTAATTCAAATATTAATTCAACCTCGTAACTCACTAATAAAACAATATAAAAAGTTGTTTGAACTAGATAATATTGAACTAGATATAAGTATCGAGGCTTGTAATATGATTGTAGATAAGACAATTGAATTAAAGTTAGGGGCAAGAGGGTTGAGGTCTATTTTAGAAAAAATACTTCTTACGGATTCTTTTAAACTTCCTTCCTCTCCTAAGATTAAAAAATTATTAGTAGACACAAAATATATTAATAAAGTTTTTTCAACTGATTATTCTTTAAAGAAAGCATCTTAGATTTTATCTAAAACAATAAATGAATAGTCATATTTATGTGACAAATCTTTATTGTTTTTTTCTTCTGATATAATTTTCCATTTTTTTTCATTTAATTTTGGAAAAAATGTATCCCCTTTGAGGGTTGTATGAACTCGTGTTAAATATATAGTATCAATTAAATTTTGCTCTAATGCATATTTATAAACCTCTCCTCCACCAATTATAAATATTTCATTTTTTTTCATTTTTTGACAATAAATAATTGAATTTTCAAGTGAGTTAAATATTTTACATTTTGGTGCAATAAATTTTTTTTTTGTTGTTAAGATTATATTTTCCCTATTTGGTAATGGTCTAAATTTTTCGGGAATAGATATATAATTTTTTCTTCCCATAATAACTGTATGTCCTAAAGTTTTCAATTTAAAATAATTCATATCATTAGGTAATGACCATGGTAAATCATTTTTTTTACCAATTACATTATTTTCAGATGCAGCTACAATAAGATTTATTTTCAATTTATTCTGTATTAAATCGCTACGGGAGCCTTTATATGAGGTTCTGGATCATAGTTTGTCAACTCAAAATCTTCGTAACGAAAGTCGTTTATATTTTTTTGATTACCATTAATTTTCATAATTGGCAATTTTTTTGGCTTTCTTTCTAGTTGAATTTTTGCCTGTTCAAGGTGATTTAAATATAAATGGGTATCTCCTAATGTATGAACAAAGTCACCTAATTTTAAATCACATATTTTAGCAATCATCATACATAATATTGAGTAAGAAGCTATATTAAATGGAACTCCCAAAAATAAATCTGCGCTTCTTTGATATAATTGACATGACAGTCTTTTATTAGCGACATAAAATTGAAAGAAAGCATGACATGGCGGTAAAGCCATTTTGGGTATTTCAGAGACATTCCACGAATTAACAATTAATCTACGAGAATTAGGATTTTTTTTGATGTCATTAATTACATTATTAATTTGATCTATTTTTATTCCATCCTTTCCCTCCCAGCTTCTCCATTGATGTCCATAAACGGGTCCTAAGTTTCCATCTTTATCTGCCCATTCATCCCATATTCTTACTTTATTATCTTTTAAGTATTTTATATTTGTATCTCCTTTTAAAAACCAAAGTAATTCATGAATTATTGATTTTAAATGAAGTTTTTTTGTAGTAAGCAAAGGAAACCCTTCTTGTAAATTAAATCTCATTTGAGCTCCAAAAATACTTAGAGTTCCGACACCCGTTCTATCAATTTTTTTTGTGCCATGCTTAAGCACATTATCCATAAGTTCTAAATATGTTTTCATGATAACATTCCTGCCATTACTGCTGTCATCAGTGATGCCACTGTTCCAGCTATTAATGCTTTAATTCCTAATTTCGCTAAATTTTTTCTTTTATTTGGTGCTAAAACCGAAATTCCTCCAACCTGAATGCCAATTGATAAGAAATTAGCAAAACCGCATAGAAAATATGTGGCCATTATTTTAGATTTTTCAGTAAGTTGACCTTTATCAATCATGTCTCCTAATGAATCATATGCTATAAATTCATTTGCTACCGTTTTTTCGCCTAAAAGTTGTCCTGATAATATAATGTCTTCAAAAGGAACTCCCATAAGGAAAACAACTGGGGCAAAGATGTAACCAAATATCATTTCAAGAGATAATTCATTATAAATTGTGTTTTCAGAAATAAAATCATTAATTCCTGTAAGATTACCTAAAAATGTCAAGATCTCATTAAAAAGAGCAATAAAAGCAATAAAAACTAAAATCATAGCTCCAACATTAACTGCTAGTTTCACGCCTTGAACAGTTCCAACAGTTATAGCATCAAAGAAATTTGTTCCAAA
>CEUM01049978.1_pt1 | contig 13140 bp, 17 predicted proteins | sample 356421 | NCBI WGS metagenome assembly CEUM01 (sample SAMEA2622716, study PRJEB7988) | marine metagenome | biome: marine biome (ENVO:00000447); feature: surface water layer (ENVO:00002042); material: "saline water (ENVO:00002010), including plankton (ENVO:xxxxxxxx)" | depth 5 m | reverse complement strand
TAAGCCCTTGTTTTTGTTGATCTTTTTCCGTTTCTTCCCCGCGCATTTGCCCTCCCTGCCTCTCTTACTGCGTGAGAGAGCGGCTATCCTCTATCGCCAGTGTATTCTTCGGTCGAACCACTGGTTTGCAGTAGGCTGTAATATTCTGTTGAGGGCCAGTGTTCATACGGTCTTTGGAGGTCGCTTGCCTCTCTGTGTAGAGGGCGTATCGGTTACAATCGAAGGCGCTCTCAAACAACATTCGCGGATCACTCTCCGCGTCGGAGCCCTCAATCACCACGACCAGAAGGAAGAGCATCTTCACTGTTGTTTATATCCTTCAATGCTTGTAGATGTTCCGATTGTAAATTGATCTGCACAGCTGGTCCTTGCTTCTCACCGTATCGCTCTGGGTCTACCTTGCCAGCAACCCAACGTCTCGCATCAATCCTTACCTTTGCTATCTGCGCGTCCGCAGTGTCGATGCAAGAGTCTGCGATCTTAATGGTCTCATCGGCCAGAGTCTCTGCAAAATGCCTTTGAGCGCGTTTGTACTCGTCTCTGCGTCCAGGTTTACGATCTAGCCAGCCATACCATATACGCTTAGAAACCTGATATTTCCTAATCGCCTCGGTCACTGGCAGCCCGGTTGCCAAATCCTCAAAAATGTCCTGCTCGCTCAAATCTAACCGAGCATACAACTGCTTAGTAATCTTTTGACCACTCACTTTCATCAACTCCTATCTCTCGTAAAATATCGCTCTCGAGCTCATCAAACTCGTTGTAACCGCCTTTCGGAACAACCAGTGCATCACGCTCCCAATCATTTGCTCGCCTCGTAAGAGGCTTAGGTTTCGCCTCCAACACCACTGGCAATTTACGCTCGCGAACTGGCCGCGTAAAGTAACTTTCGCGTGTGTTAAATCTGCATCCACATTCTTTACACTCTCTTCTACGTATAACGCTCTGAGAGTCCTTCTGAGTGTCCACAACAAAAGTTTGACCAGAACATTGGGTACAGATCATAAAAGCTCTCCTTGCGCCTCAGATTTGCTCTTACGAGGTTTCCCACGCACCACTCTAGCCACTTGGTCCAGCGCAGTACGATTAGACACCATTGTGCCAGTGAACCTAAGCACCCGATAACCGTGCTCTAATGCTAAATTATATTTTTCGCAGTCCTTGTGAAAACCAGCACCAGTCGTATGCCTTCCACCCGACCAGGTTCCTCCCTCGATCTCGGCAACCAACCAATGCCGAGGAAAGAGGAAATCAAACCGAAACCTTCGACCAGGTATCAACATTTTCTCCCGCACATATCGGATGCCAGCTTCATCCAATTGTGCAGCAAACTTCTCCTCTAACTTACTCATAATTTGCGCAACTGCGTAGGTTGCGCAATATATATATATATAGAGCAACTTACGCACTTACGCACACCTCTTAACCCATTGATTCCATTGCAATTTTTCCTTGCGTAAGTTCATAAAACAAACCTACGCACCCACGAACTTACGCACTTCTGCAAACCCTTGGTACATAAGGCTTTGCGAGTGCGTAGGTTGTATAATCTGCGTAGGTTCGCAACTTACGCACTTACGCACTTACGCACTTTTTCCGAGTAAATAACCAGCTAAAAACCCGGCTACAAAAACAATCTCAATCATTTATTTCCGTTCCGTTTGAGCACCACTTGGCTGCCATATGCAGCAGCAATTACCCCAGCCATTGAGATGTAAAATAGATCGCTGATTGACCCGATTGTTTGCAGCCGATCAGCATCGATGGGTAGCAATGCGAGGAACGGATAAACGCACATCGCAGTGATCGCCAGCCAGGACTGCGACAACATGGTCGAGTCTTTCTCAAGCTTGCTAGCCAGTTGTGCTTCTTCTTGTGTAATTTTTCCATCACCATCTATATCTAGTTCTATGTCTGGGCTCATTCTTCCTCCTCTATCTGTTCGTTTAGCACGATCCATGCTTTAGCTGCTGTTTGTGGCACTACTCCGTTACCCAAGAGTCTAAGTCGGTCTACGCGGTTTTTTTGATCACTTGTCACCCTTGGAATTCCCAGTTCCCAAGATCCGTCCAGCCAAGAGGCAACCCCATCAAACCCTCGACCCAAGTTGAGTTCAACGTCGCAGATCTCTGATCCTTGTTGTTGGTGTGCTGAACTGCTACGTCCAGTGTGTCCATGCTCACCTTCCCATTGCGAATCCTGCCTCCCTTGTAACCTCCCTTGTGATCTCTCGTTGATGGTGTTGGCCACTTCCTCACCGCTTGCTCTAGCTTTGCCTCGTAACCTACTTTTTTGAGTCGTTTTTCCACGCTCTCCGTGCTGTCGGTCATTGCTCCGCTTGCTCTTGGTGTTGGCCATTGTCTCTTCGGTTTGTCCGACAAGCTGTCTTTCACCGCTGCCCCTATGTTCCATCCATGGCCACCGTTCTCGTGGGAGGGTGCGACTCCTGTCCCCCCCGTCATCGCTGTTGGGGTTGGCCATAGATCCTTCTTGACCGCTGTTTCCAGTCCATCCCCACTGTTCTGACTCACTCCCTTGCGATTGTAGTTGCCGTGAAGAGTCGGGGTTGGCCAATTCTTGGGTTCCTCGTGTACTTGGTTCCGTAGCCTCGCTTGAGTCGTCCGACCTTTTTCCTTGTACTTCTGCCACGCTTCCGCACTCCCCTTTCGTCCCGCATCCTCCACTGATACGGTTAGCCAAGATGAAGACTCGTTTCCTTTGGTGCGGTGCGCCAACTTCACTCGCGCTGAAAATTCCAAACGTCGTTTTGTAATTAAGTCCTTCCAGGTCTTCGATAACTTCTCGAAGTCCGAGAGAGATGTGTCCTTCGACGTTTTCGAAGAAACACTGAACAGGTCTAACTGCTCGAATAATGTCGTAGATGTACGGCCAGAGGTGTCGGGGGTCGTCTTTGCCTTTTCTTTTCCCTGCTGCGGAAAATGGCTGACAAGGATAGCCGCCAGTGAGGACATCAACTCTGTCTCGAAAGCAGTCCACTGGCAGGGTTTTAAGATTCGACCATATAGGTGCGGCATCCAACTGACCCGCTTCCATCTTTGCAACCAGGTTCGCAATGGCGAAGGCTTCGATTTCCACATGAGCGACGACTCGATGTTCAAATCCGGCAAGCTCAAATCCTCTTTCGATTCCACCATAGCCGGTGCAAAGGCTAAGGACAGTGGGTAGTTCTTCGGGAGAATCCACAATTTATTTCTTCCTCCTCAGTGCGAATATCTTGTCAGCGCTGCGCAGCCCAAAGGACGCGCTAATGGCCAGGAACAAGAGATAGGTGTACCACTCATCAAGCTCGTTCAGCACATCAAAGCCATGCCGCACTCTCTCAATGATCTCCGGGTTATCAACAAACACGCCGTAAAAGATAGCGATCAATGGCGAGGCCAGGATTAAGCACCAAAACTCATCCTTATAACTGTTGGTCGTAGCATCGGCCATCTTGCTTTCCCAATCACTGGTGCTCTCTAATACCTTCATCTTTTGCGAGTGCTTCGCTTGGGCTAACTCGCCTCGATTCTTAATTATGGACCCAGCAATGTTTGCCACTGGCTGGATTAAACTGGTTAAAATACTCATCGCTCCTCCTCCATTAGTTTTAAGTGGTGCCACTTATCAATCACGTTTTCTGTTTGTTCTTTTTCTAAGCCGTGCCACACTTTGAAATTTTTCACGATTAATTTTCGCAGCTTCCGATCAAAGCCTCTTGCACTTACGTCCTTTAAAACCGCAATCGCATCTAATTGCTTATGTAAATGCTGCACATCCAAACTCATAATCTCTCCTTTACAAAAAACCGCCCACCGTCGCATCCTGGTCGAACTTTTATTTTTAGGCAGTGGGCGATTCTTTTCTCAAAACGGCGCTAGCTCTTCGCTTGGCCAAAGCGGCCTCACGTATGAAAAACTCCGCCGTGCTTTTGCATCCACCATCTCAAAAATTTCGAACTGGCCGTTGTCGATCCATACCTCCATCAATTGCTTGATCTTGCTTTTAACGCTCGCCTCTAAAACATCGAGTTCCAGCACCTCGGCCACGGCATTGCCAAACCAGTGCTTGCTCCTTACATCCAATCGCCAATCGCCCTCCTTCATCCGCCCTTTGACTGCCTCGAGATCCTGCACAGTGATATCGCTAAACGCATCTGGCCAAGACCACGCCTCAACCACGCCGACGTTATCGCCGTTGGGCAAATCAATTGACCGCATCTCCCGCCAGGAGTTGTCCGTTGTGGGTGGTGCGAGGTTGTCTTTGCTGTCTGCTTCTCTCGTGTAACGCCATGCCGTGCTCTCATCTATTCCAGCAAGCCTCGCTTCATCAGGCGTCATCTTCACTAAACGACGAACATGGCGAGCTTTATCGGTAAGAGCGCTTGCACCTCTGGCGTCGTCATAACTGACGCTCGACCTCATCGCTTGCGCTTTCCTAGTGTGATGCACGATCTCGATCGCGCAATTTGCCCGGTCAGCAACAACAGCCCATTGCGTAACGACTGCATTCATGGCCATGTTGTCATTTTCATTTATGTCGTGGGTCGCAACAAAAGGATCGATAATCACCACATCAATTTGGCAGCGGGTAATGAACTCAACTAACAAATCAACAACTGGTGTCGGCACAATTTGATCACCAATTTTTTGCGTGACCATTAGCCGATCATCGCGGCCACTGTTTACAAAAAGAGACTCTTCGTATTCCTCTGGGTCGATTCCGTAATGCAGCATGATCGCTGCGAGTCTGCGATGGAGCTCCTCGAGCGGGTCTTCTAAATTCCACACCCACACCCTGCGCTTTTCTGTTTCTATGCCTAACAAATTTCTGCCAGTGGCCATTGCTACCGCCTCGGCCATCGTGAGGGCAGTCTTGCCCGTTCCACCACCAGCCACCGTCACGCTCAAAAATTTGCGAATGTAATGCCGACCATAGACCCATTCTCTTTTAGGAATGGCTGCAAAATCTGTGATTGCAAACGGCTTAGGTTGTAATCGGTGCGAGAGCTCTTCCTGCACCTCTTCTAACTCTTTAGCTTTTTCTTCTTGTTCTCTGTTCCAAGCTTGGACAATGCCCTGGACCGTGCGAATGACTTCGCTGCGGTGTAACGGTGGTTGATTGTGTTCGTTCCACTGCAAGAGATCGTCAATAATTTCCGATTGCGTGTAACCTCGATTTACTAAGACGCCAGCCTTGCGGCAAGCCTCTGCATTTCTGTTGCCCTCCTCCACACCAAGTTTTGAAGGATCAAGAAGAAACCCTCCCTTGTTGTAGTCTTCGATGCGCAAAACGTCTGCCTGGAACACAGGCGGCAACTCTCGCCAGTCTCCGTCGAACCCCTCGACCACTTCCTCGGTATACACCGCACCGCTCTCATGCACTGAGCCTGGAGCAATGACGATGCCGCCCTTTCCCCTCACATCGATCTTGGCATTGGCATTGGTGCTGTTTCTGATTTCTAAATTAGGGCTTGCCTGAAAATAAAAATGTCGGCCCCGCGAAGTTTTAACCGTGCGCGGCGTAAATGGCAGATTCTCTTTTATCCAAACTTCTGCCTCCTGACTATCGGCATCAATTACCACTAATTGTTTGCCGCACACGATCGCGTAGTTTGCGCCCTCGAATTCTCTACCGAGCCATCGCTCAACTAAATGAGCAGGCGGGTCTTCTGTTTGCCACTGAGCCCAAGGGACAAGAGGATGTTTGCGAACAGGGTGTGCGGGGATGACTGTTAGCCCTTCCTCAATTAATCGTTGCGCTTCGTCACGGGCACTAACCATCAAGCCAAATTGCCTCCGCGATTTGATCAAGCTCAAGGTCTAAAAGCTGCATCAGATTCTTAACGTGGGTAGGTGGAATTCTTCCGCGAATGTTCCATTGGTAAATGGCGTGGCGAGAAATATTTAGGTCGTTTGCAAGTGCCGTGATGCCATAATTTTTTATTGGACTCCACACATTTTCTGGCAGCATTTGTAACAAACCGTTCACAATTAGAGGTCAATTTTTACGTTAAAGAGAAATTGATTTCAAGAGTATGGCGTAAAACTTTTCTAAATTAGTTGCCACTTTTAAAAAACTGCTATATCTTTGACTTAAACAGTCAACGAGAGGCAACCTATGTCACATCTAGAAATCGTCAATCACAACGAGCCCGACCTGGATCAGCTGGCAGAAATTTGGCTAATGCAAAAGGCTTGTGAGGAAGCTGCAAGGAAAAAGCGCTTAGAGGTCGAGCAACGAATGCTGCCTTTGCTGGAACAAAAAGTCGAAGGCCAGGCCACCACAACCACGCGCCACAACAAAAAGATTGTAGTAAAAAAACAAATCAAACGCAGCTTTGACGGCAAAGCCTTAAACGAAGTTCGTGATCAAATTCCAGTTGATATGTTGCCGCTGAAAATTAGCGAAGTGCTGGACATCAAGCGACTGCGATATTTACAAAACAATGAGCCTGAAACTTATAAGATTCTTTCGCGTTGCATCGTCAGTGAACCTCAAAAACCCAATATAAAAATCGAACAAATATCTGAGCTCTAAATCCCCTGGCACCACGGCTGGCGGGAGAGAGCTCAGAAAATTCATGCCTCCCGCCAGTTTTTTAAAAAACAAAAGGAAAACGTATGGCTATAGATTTATCGGCGATTAAAAAAACCAAGGGGCTTGATAGCCCACCAATGATTTGCATCCACGGCACCAGCGGGGTTGGTAAGACTACCTTCGCTAGTCAAGCACCCTCCCCCATTTTCATTCAGACCGAAGCAGGGCATGGGATGCTTGAAATCGACACATTCCATTTTGGAAGCGAAGGCATTGCGACGAGTTACGAGGAAGTCCTCGAGGCCGTAGACAGTCTTCTAAACAACGACCACAAATACGGCACATTGGTCGTTGATTCAATTGACCACCTCGAGCCTTTGATCTGGGCAGACCTGTGCCACAAAAACGGCTGGGCCAACATCGATAAGGCTGGCTATTCGCATGGTTACAATGCTGCCGCGCAGGAATGGCGAGTCTTCTTGAAAAAGCTTGAGACACTTAGGAAAACGAAGAAGATGGCAATCGTTTTGATTGCGCATAACCAGCAAAAGAAAATCGACGATGCCGAGTACGGCCAATTAGACAAGCACGATCTCAAACTGCATCAGAAGAGCTCAAGCGTTGTTGCCGAAACCGTGGACTGTGTTTTTTTCGCAAAGCACAAAATTACATTGCGCAAAGAAGATAAGGGCTTCGGCCAAACTCGCAACAAAGGCATCGACACTGGGGAGCGCGTCCTGGTAACCACTGGTAGCCCACATTACACGGCCAAGAATCGTTACAACTTGCAAGGTGAGATACCGCTAAGATGGAGCGCATTCATGGCTGCATTAAAAGAATCAACCAATCCAGAAAAGAAGGAGCAAGCAGTAAATGGGTAATCTAAATTTTTCAATCCAGAACGAGTCTGAAGATCAAGATCAGGGCTCTTACGACAACACACCAATCCCGCCAGGGAATTACCATGTAGTGATTTTTGATAGCGATCAAAGAGACAACAACCAAGGAACCGGGAGATGGTTGCGACTTGGTTTCGAGGTGAAAGGCGGCCCACAGGATGGTAAGGACTTCAGTGTTTTTTATAACATTAAGCATAGTAATCCTGTTGCTGAGAAAATTGCGGTTGAGGAGCTTTCTCGATTGTGCAGGGCAATTGGCCTTTCCGGCACGGCAGAAAACGAAGAGGACATCTTGAATAATGAGCTTATCGTTGAAACTAAAATTGACGTAGACAAAGAAGGCACGGAACGAGTAGCGGTCAAGAAATACAAACCGCTCCCTAAAGCAGCCCCGGCTCCTCAAGCACCCACGAAGGCAGCCAACCAAAACAACTTCGATGATCCAGTGCCTAACCTTGGCGGCGAGGAAAAAGCCCCTTGGCAGAGCTAGAGCTCATCGAAGCAATCGACCTGGCCGTGGCGGAAAACAATCCGCCATCGGTCGGGAGGCACTACCTCGGCGGAAGTCAGATCGGCGAAGAGTGCGAGCGGAAACTCTGGTACTCATTTCGTTGGGCGATGCTAATTGTCTTTGGTCCTCGCATCTTGCGCCTTTTCGATAGAGGCCATCGCGAGGAACCCGCATTAATAAAATATCTGACCGACGCTGGCGTTGATTGTTACGAGGTTGATGAAAAAACTGGTGAGCAATTCGCAGTGAGTTTTGCCTGGGGGCATGGGGGCGGACATCTGGACGGCGCATTAAAAAATTTGCCAGATCATCCTGATTGGCACCTAGCCGAATTCAAAACTTCGAGCGACAAAGAATTTAAAAAGGTGCAGAAAGCAGGGGTGAAAGAAGCAAAGCCAGTCCACTACGCGCAGATGCAAATTTATATGCATCTATCTGGCCTTAAGTTTGCGGCTTACATTGTTGTAAACAAAAACGACGACGCCCTTTATTTTGAGCGAGTTGTATATGACCCAGACGAAGGAGCTAGGATCGAGGCAAAGGCCGAAGCGATTGTGGCTGCCGAGTCTCCGCCAACGAAGTTGAGCGAAGATCCTACGTTTTTCAAATGCCGCTTCTGCGACTATAGAGAGCTCTGTCACTACGAGCAAACGCCCCAGGCTAACTGCCGGACTTGTGTTCATGCAACGCCAGAGAAAGAAGATGGCCGCTGGCTATGTGAAAAGAAAAACTTGGAGCTCACGCGCCAATTGCAAAAGCAAGGGTGTGATCAGCACCGCTTTATTCCGCACTTAATTGAAAACTGGGCGGAGTTTATAGAGATGGACGGCGAGAGCGTTAAGTACAAAAACACTCAGAACGGAAAAGAATTTTTTAACGGCGAGCCAGGATATTCCTCTATTGAGATCAGTTTGGTAAACGACGTAAGGATCATCGGCAACGAAACCGTCGATGAGATTAAACAAACATTTGATGGGAGACTCGCGGGATGACGAAAATTACAATCGAGATTGACGACGATGATGCTCGAGAGGCGCTTGAGTGGGCCGGAGAGGTGACTGCTTTATTAGAAAAAATTGTATCGATCTTAGAAAACAAAAAAGAGGATTCTTAATGGAACCAGTACAAGTAGGAGAGCTTTATAATTTTGTGATGCGAGCCCTCGATAAACCCAACAACTTGCCAAATTACGAATATATGGTGCAACAAAACGACGGTCCATTTTCCATGACACATTCGTTGACGGGAAAAAAAGTACATCTAAAAAACATAAAAAACTATAGAAAAAAATGGTGTAAGAATTTACGAACAGAGTTACGCATTGCAAAGCGTTTTGATGTAGAGAACGATCTTATGAATTTCGTTTGGGATAATTATGTTTCTGAAAAAACACCAAACGAATTTTATAATTATTTTGATAACTTTCGTTTACCGTTTCCTCGAGTATGGGTTGAGTTTGATTCAAAAACTATCGAACACGGTTTTGAGTTTGGCAGTTACGACGATTATGGCCCAGAAATGAAAAATTTGATTAACGCACAATCAAGAACATTTGGTTGTTTAATTACTGAAAGTAAGCAGCAAATGGAGGGTAGAGAGAATCCTGTCAACGCATTGAACTTTAAATTTTTCCATGAAAATTATTTTCATGCGCCTGTCATCGTAATCCCGACAGATCGTAGTGATCGAAATATTAGGGAACTTCGCGCACATAATTTTGATGTTGAAACCAATGAGCGAATCGACGAAATTCAACAATATACGTCATTACACGCATTCGGTTTCACTTTGATGCCGCCTGGAATTTTTATAGATCGACAGGGCCGCACACTCACTTATGAAGATAACACATATGATGGCGAACGCACGTATCGTCATTGGGATGAATCTAAGGGATACATTTATTATGGAAATGACAGTTATCGCAATTTATGTGACAACGTGCGTATCGACGACAACTTTAGTTTCGCATTTCGAGAAAATCACAAGTCACTAAATATTTTATATTTATCATATATTCCCACTGCATTACGTTTCGTAATTTATTTAATGAACGTGCTGAATTATCCCTGGACTAAAACAGAGAAGGTGATGGGCGTAATTGGCAGAAAATCTAAAACGCCAAGAATTGCGCCGCAAGATCACTACTATCGTGCAAAGATTGCTTTGCCAAAAGAGGGCATCGAAATACGCGATCCCCTCCCTGGTCGAGAGGAGCATTACGGCGTAAGGCAGCATCAGGTTCGAGGACATTGGCGTATATTAAGAAATGAGCACGGCGAGTTTAAAAGAAGAACTTGGGTCAAAGCGCATACGCGAGGCGATTCAAAACTCGGTGTGGTGCATAAAGATTACGCCCTCGAGGCAGACAAAAAAGAAATAGCAGAAAGAGCAAATTATGAGCGCTTATGACAAACAAATTGGCGGCGATCATTACAAAGGCATGGCGATTCAGCCCATAGAATATATTCAAGCCAACGGATTAAGTTATATCGAAGGAAATATTGTGAAGTACATCTCTCGGTGGCGCGAGAAAAATGGAATTGAAGATTTAAAAAAGATAAAGCACTACGTCGAATTTTTAATAGAAGAAGTCGAAGGCAAAAAAGAAAAAGAGCTCGGAGAAGTGAACGATCAAAAACTGCAAGCATACATGGAACAAACTGGATGCGAAGGAGGAACATGCGAATTTTGAAGAGACGAAGCTGGGGAGACAACCCTGGCGATTGGAGAGAGAGAATTGCATGGCCAAACGTTTATGGCTATGCGTTGACCATAATAGTTTTAGTAGGAGTTTTAGTGTTATGAATTTGTTGTCGTTAAAAGAAACAGCAAAAAAATGCGGAATCAGCACACGCACAATTTATCGAATGTTGGAGGACGGCGGGAGTTTTCCAAAACCAAGCAAGCCTTATGGACGCCGCCACTATTTTGTCGAAAGCGAAGTTGATCAATGGCTCAAGGAAGCAACATCCGAAAAAGCAAAGTCCTCATACTCTTGAATTAATTTAACGCGCCTGTCGGAAAGGTCGGTCCTCATGTACGCCGCGAGGACCGCATTTCTTTCTCTATGCCCGAGTTGGCGATCTGCGTCCTCTCGAGTTCCTGCCCCTCCGCCACCAATGCTCTACAGCCCAGTAAAATCAATAGGTTTAGTTTTTAGGGGGCTCTTAGGGATACCAATAGGGATACCAATTGTTTTTGCCGTTGGTTTTAGGGCATTAAGAGTTGTTGCTGTTGCTGGTTTAACCCCCTGGCTTCAAATGGGTCAGCAGTTGCAGCGTTACCACCTACTATATTGCCAACTAGGGGAGCTCGAGTAAGCCCCTGGCCAATGAAGGGCAAGACCCTATCCATGAACTCAGGGGCGTTTCTCCTAACTACAGTAAGCAAATCTCCACCGCCTAATAGCTCTTCTTGGATTCTTTTTAGCCTGACAGGATCGACCTCGGTCATCATCTTGGCAAGTTCATTGGACATTTCCATCAAAGCAACGTCCTGACCAACTGCTGATCTTTCGCGCAAATTGTTGAAGATGATTTGATTCATATCGCGCGGAATGTCTGTGCTTAACGCAACATCGTTTCGCATCATGCTTGTGAGCTCTCGCCTTTGCTGCGTTGCGGAGTTCATCCCGGCTCGTTCAGTAACGTGCATTTGTGATTCGCGCAAAAGGTTGTCGTAAAAAATGTCAAAATCTTTCTGCCCTTTTTCATTGGGTGGAAAAGACAATCGAAGCAGTTCTTTTTTGCGCGGCGTTTTAAATAAGTTAAACGCAATATTTGCAGTCTCGGGTGAGATGTCGAGTTGATCCTGGTACGCATTCAGAGCACCAAGTCGAAAGCCCTCGAGCTCTGAAGGATTCATTTGTCTCAGTGCAGCCAGGAGCTCATCGGTGTCTTTGGTTCTGAGAAAGTCTCGACCAGTTTCCATTGCGTTCATAACCGCTGTATCACCCGCATAAGTATTTCTTGCTGTTTTGTAAAGCGGATTTGCATTGTCTAACCAATCAAGAAATCCTTTTCGAAAATCTCTTGTGGCCATTACTTCAGTCGCACCAATTCCCTCTTGTGGCATTTTAGGAAACGCCACATCATCAATGCCCATTTTCAAATAATGTAAAAACTGAGTCGGCACCCCATTTACCAGATCGCCTTTATCATTAATTATCTGACCTTGGTCCGTGAGCCTAAAGTTAACGCCGTCAGTTTCATTCTTAATGGCAGCGATCCGCATTCCTTTTCTGTATGCATCTTGCATGACAGGGTTTTGCATCATCATTTGCAATTCGTTGTCATAAGGAATGAGTTTTTTATTTGCGCTTTCGTAAAGTTTTTCTGCCGCTGCACCCCTGGCCGATTTGACCGCCTGAAAGTCTTTATAGAAACTTGCTTCATTTCCAAATGCTTCCTGCAAAAAACCTTCGATTCGAGCGCTCCTTCCTAACCTCCTTTGATTAAGAAAATTGTTTGCTTGAATTTTACCGGGGCCAGGTAACACGCTAATGGCATCAGTCAATGCTTGTGTGTTTTGGTTCAAATCAGCAAGCGAATAATTTTTTCCCTCAAGCGCAGCAACTCTTTGAATTGCTTCTTCGACTGATAGACCCTCACTTTCTATTGCATCAATTAGGTATTTCTTAGCGAGCTCCCTGCCGTCTTTTTTCATGCGGCGATTGCCTGATTGAAAAACAGCTTTGTATGCCTGGGCAAATGGACCACTTAATAAATCAATGCCGCCTTGAGTCGTTAACCCAGCAACGGTTCCAATCGCACCAGAAGAGAGGCGATCAGTTGCGTCTCCTTCGCCAGCCATGAATCCAGATAGTCCTCCTGAGCCACCAGCTAACGCTAAGTTTTTACCAACAGAGCGAGTAGCACCCATTGGACCACCTGTCGCAAAACCGCCTAGCGTTTCAAGTCCTAAAGCACTGACCGGGTTGTCTTGTGCAAATTGTCGCAACGGCCTACGCTCGAGCTCCGTGGCAATGTCTTGTTGAGAGAATTGATTCGCTGGCCCATATTGTTCGTTTAGGGCTTGAGTGATTGCAGCGTCTTGCGGTCCCATAATGCTAGGCAAAAAGTTTCTAAGAGCCCCGGTAAATTCATCTCCTGCACTAAAGGTCGCGCCCTGCAAAATTGTCCCTAATTCTGCTGGCGCTATACTGCCCTTGTTGATTGCATCGATGAG